>OGXC01001168.1_pt1 | contig 20821 bp, 20 predicted proteins | sample 1576201 | NCBI WGS metagenome assembly OGXC01 (sample SAMEA3541562, study PRJEB24748) | human gut metagenome | biome: human gut; feature: human-associated habitat; material: faeces | place: China | collected 2012 | reverse complement strand
GACCAATATGCACAGCGTCGGCGTCATGGGCGACGAGCGCACCTACGACTACGCCATCGCTCTGCGCGCCGTCACCACGACGGATTTCATGACCGCCGAGGTCACGATCCTGCCGACGGAGACCATCACCACCGCCGCCAACCGCATCGTGAACGAGGTCAAGAACATCAACCGCGTCATGTTTGACTACACCACAAAACCGCCGGCAACGATTGAGTTTGAATAATTCGAAATCGTTGATAATCATTGCAGTAACGATAAATTTTGAAACATTGATAGTTGTCTGATACTGCTTTGATACTAACTGAAAATTATTCGCCACTGAGAGACGCAGAACGCCCTCTGAAAAACGGTAAGTTTTTCAGAGGGCGTTCTATTTTTATTTTTCTGTTTTCTTCCAATCCCTGTAGTTTGGTTCGTCTACAAAGACATCAGATGTGTCAGGCCAATTGACCACCCATTCGGTATATTCTTCTACTGTAATGGTGTGATTTAATACCTGCTCCCTGCGAAGTTTCCATTCCCGGAGGTACTCATCCATGTGATCGTAATTGTAGACAACAGCTATACGTTTTTGAGAGCGCTGTAGGCCATCGGTGATAAGCACCTCTTCTAATTGGACTCGCGTCGGATTATTTCCTTGGTCGAGAAGAGAATACATTATATTTTCTGCATTGTGCGGATAGGGCTCGTAAAGCGTAAAAAAGCCTACATCTAAGACTTCAGCGATTTTATTGAGAGTACCTGACTTAGGCCTCCGTGTATTGCTTTCATATTGAGCAATCCGAATGTCGGCATTCTTTTCATTAAATCCGACAGCGATACCTAACTCCTTTTGAGTCATACCGCGAAAGACTCGCGCTTTCTTTATTCGATCACCAATTGACAACGTTAATAACTCCTTCGTACTGTGAGTGTACAAGCGCAGCATTGCATGAACGACTGCATGAGTATTATACCATTAAACTATTAAAATCGCAACAAAAATTTAACAAAAAAGTTTAGGAAAAATGAGCTTAGATAATTGACTTAACTAGATATGCTTAGTATAATGGAGAAAACGTTAAACATATAAGCTTAGTCAAAAAGAAAAAAGGACTTAACTGGCAAAAGGTCAAGCTTCAAATAGGAAAGGACTATGTGGGGCGACATAGGTGTGAAGCGTCAATCATTCAGCCAGTTGAAATAAATATTTGAATGAGGAACATAAAATGGACAAAAGCATTTTTATCAGAGCAGACGAACTTGCCGCAGAATTGGACGTTTCTAAGGCATTGGCTTATAAGATGATCAACCAGTGGAACGAGGAACTGAAAGCCAAAGGCTATACCACTGTGGGTGGCCGTGTAAGCCGCCAGTACTATTACGAAAAGATTTACGGTGCGGAAAAGGAGAAAGCCGATGCCTGCGTATAAGGATGCCCAAAAGGGTACATGGTATGCAGCCTTTTACTATCAGGATTGGAAAGGCGTCAAGAAAAAGAAATTAAAGCGCGGCTTTCCCACAAAGAAAGAAGCCTTGGCGTGGGAACGCACATTTCTTCTTCAGCAGGCTGCTGACTTGACCATGACATTTGAAGCCTTTGTAGAAATCTATATTGTTGACAAGCAGAACCGTCTGCGTGAGAATACATGGTCTACTAAAGAGCATATCATTCGCACTAAGATACTGCCGTACTTCAAAGAAAAACGACTTTGCGATATTAAACCGCAGGATGTCATCGCGTGGCAGAATGAATTGTTAAACTACCGCGGCAAAAACGGAGAACCGTATTCTCCAACGTACCTGAAAACGCTGCACAGTCAATTCAGTGCGATTCTGAACCACGCGGTACGATTCTATGGACTGAACAAAAATGCAGCAACGACTGCGGGCAATATGGGCTCTTCCAAGCACCAAGAGATGTTGTTCTGGACAAAAGAGGAATATCTCAAATTTGCAGAAGTGATGATGGACAAGCCGTTATCTTACTATGCGTTTGAAATCCTCTACTGGTGCGGTATCCGCGAGGGAGAACTGCTGGCGCTGACACCCGCAGATTTTGATTTGGACAAAGGGCTACTCTCTATCACAAAATCCTATCAGCGTTTGAACGGCAAAGATGTGATTACAGACCCCAAGACACCGAAAAGCGTTCGGGTCGTTCAAATGCCGGATTTTCTGACAGAGGAAATCCGAGACTATCTGAAATCGCTTTACAAGGTGAAGCCGACTGACCGAATCTTTGAGGTGACTAAGTATTATTTACATCACGAAATGGACAGGGGCGCAAAAGAGGCCGGGGTCAAGCGCATCAGAATCCACGATTTGCGGCATTCTCATGTGTCGCTGCTGATCGAGATGGGATTCTCTGCGGTAGCTATTGCGGACCGAGTGGGGCATGAAAGCATTGATATTACCTACAAGTACGCGCACCTATTCCCGTCAAAGCAGCAGGAAATGGCGGCTAAATTGAACATGGAAAGAGGGGAACGGTAATGGAAAAGGCTTTAGATAGGCAAGGACGCTGGCGCAGCAAGACTGTGGCGTTCCGCGTATCGCCGGAGGAAAACAACCAAATCGAAATTAAAGTACGTCTTTCCGGGCTGACAAAGCAGGACTATATCGTTAGTCGGCTGACAGACCGAGAAATCCGGGTGGTTGGAAATCCGAGAGTTTACAAAGCCCTGAAAAATCAGATGGCGGACATTTATGCAGAGTTGCAGCGCCTTACATCGGCGCAGGAAGTCACGCCAGATATGCTGGAAACATTGCAGGTGATCGCAATCACACTGAATGGCATGAAAGAGGGTAGCGAATGACAGAAACAAAGAAAACGACCACACCGGATACATCTGTTGGCGCAGATGCGGTGCAGCCGTTACTAAAAAATAGCACCAATAGTATAACAGACTCTTGCAACAATTGCAATCTGAAAACCATATCCATGACAGAACTGTACGATACAGTATACCCGCCGCGCAGACCTATCGTAGACAATCTGTTGTACAGTGGTACTTATCTATTTGTGGGCGCTCCCAAAATCGGAAAGTCGTTTTTCATGGGGCAGCTTGCGTACACGGTGGCCACAGGACTGCCCTTGTGGGAGTACGAAGTCCACCAAGGAACGGTATTATATTTGGCATTGGAGGACGATTATGCGCGATTGCAGCGGCGGCTCTCCCGAATGTTCGGCGTAGAGGAAACCGACAATTTATACTTTGCAACACAGGCAAAATCCGTTGTCGGTGGTTTGGACGAACAGCTTGAAGAATTTGTCAAGGCTCACCCCACTGTCAGGCTGATTATCATTGACACCTTGCAGAAAATCCGCGAGGTAAGCGGTGAGTGTTACAGTTATGCCAGCGACTATGAGATTGTGACAAAGCTGAAAAAATTCAGTGATAATCATGGTATCTGTTTGTTGGTCGTACACCATACGCGGAAGATGGAAGCAGGTGATAGCTTCGATATGATCTCCGGCACGAATGGTCTGCTGGGCGCAGCGGACGGCGCGTTCATCATGCAGAAAAAGCGGCGGACGGACAACATTGCCACACTCGATGTTGTCGGACGCGACCAGCCGGATCAGGAATTAACGCTGGAATTTGACCGGGAACGGTGCGTGTGGAATTTCCAAGGTGCGGAAACGCAACTCTGGAAACAACCGCCAGACCCAGTGCTGGAAGCTGTTTCAAAGATTTTCCTTTCAGCTGGCTCTGCATGGTGTGGAACACCAACGGAGTTGTTGGCTCTGCTGTCGGACGTGAAAATCCAAGCAAATGTCCTGACTCGAAAGCTGAATGTGAGCGCTGACCGCCTTTATAATGACTATGGAATCCGCTATGAGAGTAAGCGCACACACGATGGACGCACGGTCTGCCTGACATTGGAACAGCCGAAAGCGTGACGATATGTGACGGTCGTGACGATATTTTGGGGCGCAAGCCAGACAGCAAAAATACCGTCACCATCGTCACGACCGACACGGAAGCGGTAGCAAACATTCTTTTTCCAACAGGTAGCCCCGCAGGGCGCGAAGGCGCTTTTGATACGAAGTGTCAAAAGTGCTTTTGCGTTACTCTTGGCAAGAGTAACAGAACCGTGCCGGCTTGCGCCGGAGATAAGGAGTGGATTTGAAAAGAACAATCAGCGCAATGGTGGGAAAAGGCTCCCTCAATCATAATAGCCGTGAATTTTACGCATCCAACGTAGACCCTAGCCGCAGCCATCTGAATATAGAGTTTTGCCGCGAGGACATACGAACCGTCTACCATGAACTGTTCGATGATGCACAGGAAAGATTCAACGCAAAACAAACCCGAAACGACCGCCGCATTGAAAATTATTATGGGAAAATTTGTTCCTCAAAACAGGAAAAACCATTCCATGAAATTGTCTTACAGATTGGAAATAAGGACGATACCGGCGTAAATACGGAACTGGCAGAAACGGCGAAACAGTGTTTGATTGAATATGCGAACGGATTTCAAGCGCGTAACCCAACGCTCCGTGTGTTTTGGAGCCATCTGCACATGGACGAAGCAACTCCCCATGTACATATAGACTTCGTGCCTTATATCACCGGCAGCAAACGCAGCATGGATACGCGCGTGTCACTCAAGCAGGCGCTTGCACAGCTTGGTTTCAAGGGTGGTACACGCAGCGCTACCGAGTGGAATCAGTGGGCGCAGAGTGAGAAGCAAGTGCTGGCCGAAATTATGCAAGAACACGGCATTGAGTGGGAGCAGCTTGGAACGCACGAGGAACATTTATCTGTTCTGGACTATAAAAAGCAGGAACGAGCGAAAGAAGTTCGCGCGCTTGATAGCACCATTGTGGAAAAGCAAACGCAGATAGACGAAATCGAGCAGACGCTGCAATCAGTGCAGAAACAGGTCGTTGACCTTGACAAAATCGAGAATATCAGCGTGAAAAAGGCATTACTAAGCGACAAGGTAACACTGCCCCGCAACGACTTTGAAAATCTGTTGAACGCTGCCAAGCAGTATGTTGTCTACCGCCGCCAAGATGAGAGCCTGCAAGGACTGTTGGACGCTGCAAATGCCAAAATCAAGCAGTTGGAGGGCATTGTTGGTGAACTGAAGCAAAAGATTTCTAAGTTGGTAAGTGAACTTAGCAATATTGAATTTTGGCACACCCAAGAATTAAATGAGGTAAAATCCGAGAGTAGGAAAGTGCGCCGTGAAAATCTAATGCTGAAACATGAGCAAAAAGGTTTGGTGAATCTATTACGGCGGCACGGCATAGACCCTGCAAAAGAAAGAATCCGCCAACAGGAACATGACGAAAGATAAGGAGTACAATATGACTTACAACAATTTAGGCTACTGGGCAAATATGCGCCTTGCATTTATCAAGCAATACCGCCAGCAACTGTATCAAAACCTAATGAAAGAAAACAGGCTGTACAGTTACTTGGCAGAGTTTGACCGACGAGTGCGAGACACGCTGATTTTGACCGAGGAGCAAATGCGCCAGATAGAGGGCATCACCGAGGAACTGAAACGGCAAGATCAGCTTGAATGGGTATGCCGTATGAACAACATACGCAGCCGCGCTGAAGAAATCGTAACGAATGAATTAGTCTACGAATAATTCTGTTGCAGTTTGGATTTGAATAAGGTATTATAAAATCAGACATTCTTATGTGGAGGATGCTATGAAACAAGAGCTAAATTTACTGGACGGATACACCCCTACAAACGATTTGCTCAATGATGCAAAGCAGATTATTGAGGTATCCCAAAAGGCTGCATACAGAGCCGTAAATCTGGCTCTGGTGCAGCGCAACTGGCTGTTGGGGTATCGTATCGCACAGGAAGAATTAAAGGGAGAAGACCGCTCTGAGTACGGCAAAGGTATTATTAAGAATCTGGCAGACGAATTGACGGCTGTCTACGGTAAGGGCTTTGATTTCGGCAGCCTTTATAAATATTGCCGCTTTTACAAATTGTACCCTGAGATTTTGGACTCAGTGAGTCCAAAATCTAGTATGCTACTATCTTGGACGCACTATCGTGTATTATTACAGGTCGAGGATAAAACTGCCCGCGACTGGTACACAAAAGAAGCGGCAGAGCAAACGTGGAGTGTCCGCACGTTGCAGCGCAATATTTCCTCCCAGTATTATTACCGGCTGCTGAAATCCCAGAACCCGGAGCCGGTCAAGCGGGAAATGGAAAAGCTGACCGCCAGTTATCAGGCGGACAAGCTGGAGTTCATCAAGAACCCGATGATTACCGAGTTCTTGGGGCTTTCCGGCAGTACCGATTTTACGGAAAGCAAGATGGAAAGCTGCATCATTACGAACATTCAGAAATTCCTCATGGAGCTTGGCAAGGGCTATGCCTTTGTAGCCCGCCAGCAGCATATCCATACGGAAAAAGAGGACTACTACATCGACCTCGTGTTCTACAACTATATCCTCAAATGCTTTGTGCTGGTCGATCTGAAAACCAGCAAAATCACCCATCAGGACGTAGGTCAGATGGATATGTATATTCGTATGTATGACGAACTGAAGCGCGGTGAGGGTGATAACCCAACCATCGGCATTGTCCTTTGCTCCGATACGGACGAGGATATTGCTAAATACTCCGTCCTGCATGGCAATGAGCAGCTTTTTGCCAGCAAATATAAACTGTATCTGCCCACAGAGGAAGAACTGCGCGCGGAGATTGAAACACAGAAAGAAATGTTCTATTTGCAAAATCAGCTATAATTTTAGGTGAACAGAACCTCTTGTGCCGCATTTTTATTTCGACACCAGACACCAGAATAATATAGAAAGTCCTTTGTACTTTATAGTGCAAGGGGCTTTTTGCGTCTGTGTACAATTCTTGTATGTGATTCTGCACAACGGGAATGCCGTTGATATAGTCAAAACGTACTATTTTGTTTGAATTATTGAATAACGAATACAAACGTATTACAATAGATTCAAGGAGGTGCAAACATGGATAACATCAGGCTGGTAATTCCACCCAAAAAGTATACTGGTGAAACATCCATTGTGTCGATGCGTATCCCGAAAGATATGCTGAAAGATATTGATACAGCTGCAAAGGCGGCCGGGCGCACCCGCAACGAAATATTGCAGATGAGCCTTGAATTTGCGTTGAACCACATGGAAATCTCAAACAAATAAAATTGTAAAGGATGTAAAGCTATGGCAGTTATCAAGTGCAAAATGTGCGGCGGAGACATTGAGTTGTCCCCGGACAAAACCTTTGGCGTCTGCGAATGCTGCGGCAGTACCATGACATTCCCCAAAGTTGACGATGACCAGCGGGCGGCTGCGTTCAACCGCGGCAACTACTTCCGTCGCATTGGTGAGTTTGATAAGGCGTTGGCCGTGTATGAGCGCATTGTGGAGGAGGACAACACCGATGCCGAGGCGCATTGGTGCTGTGCGCTTTGCCGCTACGGTATTGAGTATGTCGAGGACCCGACCACCCACGGATATCTGCCCACCTGCCACCGCGCCAGCTTTGATAACTTTTTGGAGGATGTGGACTATCAGGCAGCACTGCAATATTCGGACGGCATCACAAAGCGCCAGTATGAGAAGGACGCCGCCAAAATTGCCGAAGTCCAGCACGGTATCCTTGCCACCTGCCAGAATGAACAGCCGTTTGATGTGTTCATCTGCTACAAAGAAAGCGACGAGAAGGGCAATCGCACTAAGGACAGCACCCTTGCACAAGAAATCTACTATCAGTTGACAGACCAAGGGCGGCGTGTATTCTTTGCGCGCATTACGCTGGAGGACAAGGTCGGCACCGAGTATGAGCCGTATATTTTCGCAGCACTGAATTCCGCCAAGGTCATGGTCGTGGTTGGCACAAAGCCGGAATACTTCAACGCGGTCTGGGTCAAAAACGAGTGGAGCCGTTTTCTTGCGATGATGAAAAAGGACCGCAGCAAGCTGCTGCTGCCCTGCTACCGCGACATGGATCCCTACGACCTGCCAGAAGCGCTGGCTGTGCTGCAAAGCTATGACATGAGCAAGATTGGATTTATCCAAGATCTGACCCGTGGCATCAACAAAGTGTTAGATGCAGGGAAACAACCAGCATCTGCACCAAAAGAAACTGTTGTTGTGCAGAACGTTGCCAACACGAATGTGACCGCCCAAATCAAGCGCGGCAATATGGCGCTGGCAGATGGCGAATGGGAACAGGCAAGAACTTTCTTTAATCAAGCGTTGGATATGGATGCGGAGTGTGCCGAGGCTTATTTGGGATTGGCACTGCTGGAAGCGCATTGTGGTAGCTTGGCAGCATTGCAAAAGCAGCAGATGGATAAAATTCAAGCTGTACAGGGCACTACAATTGCCGTGCCGTTTCAAAGTGAATTACAAAATACATTAAATAAAACATGCGCTGAATATTGCAATAGAGTCCGAGAACTGTGTGCTTTACCTGACATGGTATCAGACATGGAGAAAATTTTCAACTATACCAACTTTCAGATGCAATCCGCTTTGGAAGAAAAGCAGGAAGCATGGGAAGATGTTCAAAAATACTATACCGATGACCGTAACATGAGCAAAGCTGTTCGTTTTGCAAGAGAAGAAGAGACCCTTCAATTAAAGAAGCACCTATTTGTGTTGAATAGTGAAGCTGAAAAAATTATGGACAGGCAACGACAGTATGAAAAAGCTGAGTTTGAAAAAGTACAAAAGGAATTCAATACCTTTGTAGAGGAAGCTAAAAAAACAGCAGAGATGTTGTTGGAAAAAGACAAAACAGAGCTTGAAAGAAAGTATGAGGATGTGCAGAAAAAAGAAATAGAAGCCAAAACAGTATCTGATTGGCAAAGCGCAGCAGAAGAATACAGGAAGTTGTGTGGGTATAGAGATTGTGAAGAACATTATAAAGAGTGTAAAGAAAAAGCAATAGGAATACATGCTAAAAACATCTTAGTGAAAAGAAGAAAGGTAACTATTTGTACAATTGCATTTATTATTATTGCTACAATTGGTGCAGGAATAAATTCTTATATAGAGAAGGTAATTGTCCCACAAAGAAAGTATGACGAGGCAATGGCACTCTATTCCGAAGAAAATTTTGAAGAAGCGCAACATGCGTTCGAAGAACTTCTGGGCTACAAGGACTCCGCGGATTATGCAGTAAAAAGTTTACAGCAAAAACGAATACAAGCGACAAAATAATACTATCCAATGTACGCACAGATACAAAATAACATAGCAGTAGAAAACAATCGTATTTGCAAACAAAAATTGTACAATATTTGTACAATTTTTGTAATGTGAATTCCTATACGAATTTTAATATTTAGTTCCATATTGAAGTTGTTGATGGTGAACAACAAGATGAGAATGTAACTATGAGGGAATGATAAATAGAATGAATAAAGAAAAATGCACACTAAAATTAGCATGTAACACAATAGATGAACTACAGACTTATTTGAGCGAAAAGGCGGTAAACCATCAAAATTATAAACATTATGTGCCTGACATAAAACGAATTTATAATATATATCATGAGGGGGCATTATTCCTAACAGATGGAAGTAATTGGAATGACCCAGATGATAAAAAGGCTTTTACATATTCTAATTTAAAAAGTGGATGCAAAAAGTATGGCCTATGTCTGTCATATTCTAAGTCAGAAAACGTAGCAATGTGGATGCTTTACGGTGGCATGCAGAAAAGAGGGGCTATGATTGACATTAACCCTAAGAGTATAAAACAGTTACTTAATGCATCGGACCGTCCGCGCGTGGAACTAGGAAATTTTGAGGGCGGACATTGGAACTCTGAAATGAAGTTAAACAAAAGTGAGTATGAAGTAGAGCTGACTGATGTACTATACTATGATACAAATAAAGGTGGAAATGAAATTATAAATAACGAAGAGATTCCAAAATATAATATAAAACGGTCGGATGAGAAATGCCAATGCAACTGTAATTTGATTGATAATGCAGCACTCTTGCAAAAGAAAGTTTGGGCATGGAATTATGAAAATGAATGTAGATTGATTATAAGTGTAAAAACAAAACAAATCATTGAAAAAAAGGATTTAAATATTACTGTTGCAAGAGTTGAATTTCCTAGCAAAGAATCATTCAAGAAAGATATCCGCAACAGAATTATATTGGCACCGAATTTTCAAGAGAATGCTATAGAAGAAAAGCATTTTCCGTTTAAGAAAAGTTTACTAAAAATCGATTGGGATTTATGCAAAGGCTGTTCGAAAGATGATAGTTTTCTTCTTTGGAAAAAATAAAGGACTGATACCATGTTAAAATTTGTAATTGAATGCCCCCACTGCGGCCGCTATGCCGAAGGGCGCACGGGCTTTTTTGCGCGTAGAAAAATTGACTGCGCCTGCGGGTATACCATCCATGTGCGCACCGACAAAATGGCAAGCCGCCAATGCCCGCACTGCGGCAACATGGTGCTGTTTGACCAGAGCGAGGGCGAAAGTGCCAAATGCCCGGTCTGCCACGAACCGATCAATACAATGACAGAGCAGAACCAGATGGTTGACTTTTCCTGCGCCCAGTGCGGGGTGCGGCTGCGCGCGGCCAAAGGTGCGGCAAGCTACACCTGCCCGGTTTGTGACTTCGTAAACGATGTGGCAGAGCAGATCAAAAAAGAGCAAATCAAAAAGGACGGACTTGCCAGCATCATCAAGTATGAGGGTGATAACGAAACACTGGTCTGGAAACACCCGATTGAGGATTTCAACTACGGTTCCCAGCTGATTGTACATGAAAGTCAGGAGGCTGTTTTCTTCCGCGACGGGCAGGCTCTTGACCTGTTCGGTGCGGGACGCTACACGCTGGAGACGCAGCAGCTCCCCCTACTGGAAAAAATCTACAAGCTGCCCACTGATACCGAGGGGACATTCCACTCCGAGGTCTACTTCATCAACACCGCAACCCAGATGGGCGCAAAGTGGGGCACCGACAGCAAGGTGCGCTTGTTTGACCCTGCCAGTGGGCTGCATGTTGAGCTGGGCGCCAGCGGAGAGTTCAGCATCCGGGTGACGGACAGCCGCAAGCTGCTGGTGAAGCTGGTCGGCACCAGCGGCGCGCTGACACAGGAACAGCTGCTTGGCACTTCCAACACCAAGGGATTTTTCCGCGCCATGGTTATGACGCAGGTCAAAAGCTATCTGGCGCAGGCTATCAAAGAAAGCAGCATCAATGTGCTGGAAATCGACGCTGAGCTGCTGCGCCTGTCCGAAGCACTGAAAGGGCGCATCAACACAAGCCTTGCCGACTACGGTCTGACCATGCCGGAGTTTTACGTCAGCCGCGTAGTCACGCCGGACGATGACCCGAACTTCCGCAAAATGAAGGAGCAGTACGCCGAGCAGTATCTGCTGGTGCGGCAGGAGAAAATCCGTCAGGCCGAAGCCACTGCCGCCGCCGAGCGCAAGGCTGTAGAGGCACAGACCGAAGCGCGCATGAAGATTATCGGCGCACAGGGTGACGCAGAAGCGCTGCGTATTCAGCGTCAGGCGGAAGCGGATGCCTACCGTATGCAGGCCGAGGCGGAGGCCGCCGAAATGCGTATGAAGGGTTACACCTACCAGCAGGAAACCTCGCGTCAGGTGGGCATGGAGGCTATGAAAAACGGCATTTCCGGCGGCGCAGCCGGTGCGCTGGGTGATGTAGCCGGTATGGGTGTTGCCTTGGGTGCGATGGGCGGTGTTATCAATATGACCCGCGATGCGATGAATCCGCTGATGCAGGAAACCGTTGCCGCCGTGACCCCGGACACATGGGATTGCAGCTGCGGTGCCAAGGGCATTACCGGCAAGTTCTGCCCGGAATGTGGTGCCAAACGCCCGCAGCCTTCGGCAGATACATGGACCTGCCCGGAATGTGGACAGACCGGGCTTACAACAAAATTCTGCCCGGAGTGTGGCACCCCGCGCCCCGCCCCGAAGCTGCCGCTGACATGGGATTGCCCGGCTTGTGGTGCAAAGGGCAACAGCGGAAAGTTTTGCAGTGAGTGCGGCACCAAGCGCCCTGAACCTGCCCCCGCGGCATGGGACTGCACCTGCGGCGAAAAAGGCATTACGGGCAAGTTCTGCCCCAACTGCGGTAAGAAAAGGGAGTGACCCTTATGAAGCTGAATGAAAAAGAGAAAAAAGGATTGGTTGTGCTGGCGCTGCTTTTTGTGGTGTATACCCTGATTGTGCTGGCTGTTCCGTTTGCAAAGGGCGGTATGTTCTGGCTTACTTATCTGTTTACGGCAGCAGCCTTTGGCGTACAGGCGTATGTGTTCAAGCTGTCGTTTGAGAAAGAAGCAGGGGCAAAAAGCAAGTTTTACGGTTTCCCCATTGCCCGCGTAGGTGTTTTGTACCTTGCTGTGCAACTCGTGCTGGGGCTGGTGTTTATGGCACTGGCTGCGGTGGCTCCTGTCTGGCTGGCGTTAGTGCTGTATCTCGCACTGTTGGTTGCGGCGGCTGTCGGCGTGATTGCCACGGATTCCATCCGCGATGAAGTAGAACGGCAGGATACGCAGTTAAAAGCCGATGTTGCCGCTATGCGTGCGTTGCAATCCCAAGCAGCGGCACTGCCCGCCCGCTGCGAGGACGACGCTGCTAAAGCGGCCCTCGAAAAGCTGGCCGAGGAATTCCGCTACAGCGACCCAGTCAGCGCCCCGGCCCTTACAGATTTAGAAACCGATATGGCTGCCACTATGGAAGAGCTATCCGTCGCTGTGACCGATGGAGACAATGCCGCCGTATTGGCGCTTTGCAAGAAAATCTCGGCAACACTGGCCGAAAGAAATCGGTTGTGCAAGCTGAATAAAAAAGAAAAGTAAGGAGAGTATACAATGAAAAGATTGACATGCGAAATGTGCGGTGGCACAGATTTGATTAAGCAGGACGGCGTCTTTGTCTGCCAAAGCTGTGGGTGCAAGTATTCTGTGGAAGAAGCAAGAAAGCTGATGATTGAAGGTCCGGTCGATGTTTCTGGCAGTACAGTTAAGATTGAGGGGCCGGTCGATGTTTCCGGCAGTGCGGTTAAGATTGACACACAGCAAAAAATTAAAAATTTGTATGAAATTGCACGCCGCGCACGGGATGACAACAATAGCATTGCGGCTGCAGATTACTATGATATGGTTTTGCAGGAAGACCCTTTCAGTTGGGAGGCTTCGTTCTATGCCACATATTACATGGCTATGAATACAAAAGTGGGTCAGATTGCTGAATCTGCGGCAACGGTACGCAACAGCTATTCCTCTGTGCTGAACTTGATTAAGAAGCACGTGTCGGAAGAGAAACAAGAAGATTGCGTAAAGGAAATGATTGCCCGCGTAAAGATTATTGCGGATATGTTCCTGTATAATGTGCAACAGAACAAAGACAATAAGAACGCCATCGATTGGGCAAGATATACTTTTGAAATGCAGTATATGCTGGGGGACTGTATTATGAAAGTATGGCCAGATCAGGAAAAGATTGGAAATGTTGCTGCAGTTGCATGGAAAACGGCAGTTGAAAATAATATGGACTACTATAAAAAGAACTTTGATACAGCTGCTATGGAGGAAGAAGAAATTAATGGATTGTATAGTGTGACCGACTTATATGCGAAAAGAATCAGTGCTATTGACCACGACTATTACCAAAACTATATTAATAGAAAAAAGTTTGAACAACTGGAAAGACAAAGGAAAATAATTGAAGATGAAATAGATTGGAGAATAAAAGAAAAGTGTCGTTTGGAGAATGAATTAAAAAACGCCGGAATATTCTGTAACAAAGCACTAATAAAAGATAGAATTGCTTTTTTGAAGGCTAAAATTGATGCCCTGTGCAAACAAGTAAGCGAACTGAAGTAAGGCATTGCCCCTTGCAAAAATGGATGTTATTCTATCGGCCACCTTTAAAAGGAAAACAAGGAAATTGTTTGAGATGGCCTTGCAGTTTCTCTGTCTATGCGGTACTATATAAACACAAGGAGGCGTTTTCTCTATGCTGATGATGAAAATTGAAATGAACGCAGACAAGATTCAGACCGAACAGCGCTATACGATATCTGCCATCAACCGCACTATTGAATCGGCATTTGCACAGATGCAGCTGCATAAGATTGAAGATGCCTCCGGCGCTTTGCTTTATCGGGACAGCGGCAACGCACGCGATTATGGACGCTTTGGCAGGGTTGTCAACACCCTGAAAAAGCAGCCGTGGTTTATGGATAACGTTTCTGTCTGGCGTTTGTATGACAGCGAGGACTCCGATAATCTCAACGATTGCAGTGAAGAAGATTTGCTGCTGCACTATCGCCGTAAACAGCAGGTAGGTGGCTGATGTGGAGCGGCGCTATCTGAAAGCAATCAATTTCGATTTGGATACGCATAAACTGCAAGCAAACTATCCTGGAGCAAATTATCGTAACGCTTATTACGATTTGCGGCGGTTCTTTGAAAAGCACGGGTTTGAGCATAGGCAAGGTTCCGGCTACATTTCACTTACCAAATTGGCAACGGCTGACATCTACGATTTAATGGATGATTTGACGCAGGTTCTGCCGTGGATAGGTGACTGTGTAAACAAAATTGATGTGACGAACATCGGTCAGCAGTATGATTTGATTGACCTTGTCCGTACAGAACCACTGGATTTGGATGCTGAACTCACTTTGCAAGAACCAATTGAGTGATACTATTTTGATACTAAAAAATCAGCAAAAATGGGACACGCCATGAATCCAGGAAAGTAGTAATGAAAACGTCCACGAAAAACTAAACATATATGTTTAGTAAAAATCAAAACTTACCGAGTTTGAGTAACCCCTAACCCTGCCATCACGCCTTGGCCTGACGCCTGGCGGGATTTTTTGTTGCGCGGGGGGCGCGGGTGGTGTACAATGGTCTATAATACGGTGAAGCGGCATTCGCGGAAAGGACACTCCCATGAAAGAAATCCCCATTACATCCTTTGATAACCTCCAAATCGGTCAGGCGGAAAACACGGCGGCGGGCACGGGCTGCACGGTGGTGCTGCTGGGCAAGGACGGCGCCCCGGCGGGGCTGGATGTGCGCGGCGGCGGGCCGGCCTCGCGGGAGAGTGAGCTGCTCAAGCCGCTAGCGGCGGCGCAGGTCATCCACGCCATTGTGCTGGCGGGCGGCAGCGCCTTCGGACTGGATGCCGCAGGCGGCGCCATGCGGTATCTCGAGGAACGCGGCATTGGTTTTGACGTAGGTGTGACGAAAGTGCCCCTCGTCTGCCAGTCCGACCTGTTCGATTTGACCGTCGCCGACGCCCGCACCCGGCCCGATGCGGCCATGGCCTACGCGGCCTGCGTCAACGCCGAGACCGGCAACTACCGCGACGGCAACCACGGCGCGGGTACCGGTGCGACTGTCGGCAAGCTGCTGGGCATGGACCATTGCATGAAATCCGGCATCGGCAGCTACGCCGTGCAGGTGGGTGACCTGAAGGTCGGCGCGCTCGTCGCGGTCAACGCGGTGGGCGACGTCTACGATTTTGAGACGGGCCGCAAGGTCGCCGGGCTGCGGGCTGACGACGGCAAAACGTTTTTGGATTCCGAGCGGGTGCTGATGCAGCAGCTCGACGCGCTGCAGGAAAAATTTGTCGGCAACACGACACTTGGCATCCTTTTCACCAATGCAAAGCTCGACAAGGTGCGGTTGTGCAAGGCCGCGGGCATGGCGCACGACGGTTACGCCCGCGCCATCCGCCCGGTGCACACCTCGATGGACGGCGACAGCATCTACGCGGTCTCACTGGGCGAGGTGCCCGCTGACCTCGATGCCGTCGGCGTGGTCGGCGCGCGGGTCATGGCCAAAGCCATCGTCCGGGCCGTGGAGGCCGCAGACAGCGCGTACGGCTTCCCGGCGGCGCGGGATATGTAAAGTCGGCCCTGCCCCGACACCGTAGGAACGGATTCTATATCCGCCCGGGCACCGTGCCGTTGCCGCAGGTCGGCGTCAAAACAGCATTGCACCCGCCCCAAAATCGCGGTATAATAGTGCCAGAATCACAACAGGGGAGAACCACCACACGCTATGCCAAAATTGGACGAACAAATCAAAACGCTGGCGGGCTACTTTGCGGCGGACTGTGAGCCGGACGGCAAGCTGACGCTGCAATTGGAGGTCGAGCACTTCCTCACCCGGTCCGACGGCCAGCCCCCGGCCTTTGCCGATGTGCAAGCTGCGCTGCGCGATTTGCAGCAGCAGACAGACGCGCCGATCATCACCGACGGCGAATATTTCGGCTACAGCGGCCCGGCGCTGACGGCCACGCTGGGGCCCGCGTGCCAGCTGCGCATCAGCCTGGCCCCGCTGCGCGACGTGCAGGACATCATGGATCTGTACAACCGATTCTATTTGCAGCTGGGGCTGGCGCTGGCTGCCCACGGGCTGCGCGCCTGGACGGCGGGCTGCCACCCGACCTGCCATGCCGAGGACCTGCCTCTGGTGCCCCGCACCCGGGACGAGGCCATGGACGCCTACCTGCGGGAAAAGGGGGCCTGCAGCGTGCAGATGATGCGCGCCACGGCGGCGACGCAGGTGTCCATTGACTATCAGGATGAGACTGATTTTGTCCGCAAAATGCGCGCGGCCAGCCTGCTGACGCCGTTCTTTGCGCTGCTCAGCGACAACGCCCCGGTCTATCAGGCCAGCCGCAACAGCAGCTATTGCATCCGCACGCGGCTCTGGCAGGATGTGGACCGTGACCGCTGCGGCGTCACGCCGCATCTGATGGACGCGGATTTCGGTTACGCCCGCTATGCGGAGAACGTGCTGACCAAGCCCCAAATCACTGCGCTGCGGCTGGGCCGCGTCAGGGCTGCGGGCGGAAAGACTGCGCCGGAGCTTTACGCTGGGCACGTCAGCCGTCAGGAAACCGCGCAGATTTTGTCCAATTTCTTTTACGATGTACGTCTCAAATCCCGCATTGAGCTGCGCGCCGCGGACAGCATGCCGCCGCGGTACATCGCCGCGTATGTGCAGCTGGTCAAGTCGGTATTCGGCAGCCCGGCAGCGCTGCAAAATGTGCTGCGCCACTACGCGGGCGCGACAACGCTGGACATCACGTCGGCTAAGCTGGCCGTCTGCAAGGACGGCTACAACGCGCTGGTCTATGGCCGCCCCGTCAGCGGCGAGCTGGCCTGGCTGCTGATGCAGGCCCGCACCCGCACGCCCTCGCAGGAGGAACGCGCACTGCTCGACCCGTTCATGCAGTTGCTGACGACCCGCAAAACCATCCGCGATACGGAAAATTACAACGAATAAACGTGCTTTCTGCGGGCATACTGACCCTGAAAGGGGGCATGTGCCATGCGGGAAACATCCTACCACGCGGTCATTGCCGAGATGACCGTCCGCGCACTGTGGGAGCTGCAAAACCTGCTGGACTGCATCCCCGACGCGCTGTGGGACCGCTGCTACGGCGGCGCACCGCTGTGGCAGCACGTCTACCACACCCTGCACGAGCTGGACCAGTGGTTCATCAACCCGCGGGACACCGACTTTGTCGAGCCGCCCATCCACACGCCGCACTTGCAGGAATTGCACATTTACCCGGCAGTGCGTCTTGACAGACAGGCGGTAGATGACTATTTTTATACAATCAAGTCCAAGCTGTCCATCTATCTGACCTCGCTCCACGACGAGGATCTGCTGCAGCGGCCCGACAACTGCGAGTGGACGCGGTTTACGCTGATTTTGTCGCAGTATCGGCATTTATACCGCCACATGGGCATGGTGATGGGTTTCATTGAGGCCGAGACCGGCCTCTGCCCGCGCACGCTGGAGGTGGGGGAAGATCCGCCAGCCGCGCCCTACGACCCTTATCAATGAGAGGAACTTTTCAATGAAGTATCGCTGTTTTGCGGCGCTTGCGCTGGCAATGTTGCTGCCCGGCTGCGCCGCCGCGCCCGACCTGACGCCGGTCTGGCAGCGTGACCTGCCCGCCAGCGGCGTACATATAGAGCTTGCCAACGCGGCGCTGCTCTCCGACGCGGACGTCTACTACGCCGCAACGCGGGAGGAGCTGTACGTGCACAATGTGTCGGTTTTGCCCGCCGTCAAGGCCGACGGTCAGCCCGTTGTAACGTTTTACGGCGCTGCAGCGCAGGATATTGACCTTGTGTATCTGGAGGACATCGGCGACGTGTACGTCGATTATGACCGCGTCAAGCCGCAGATCAAGCTGGATTACATCCTGACAGAGGGGGACGGGTACGTCTCCTACGAGTTGGACACCGCGTACAATTTTGAGTTCACGGTGACGACGCAGACCGGCGAGGATAAGATTCTGGTCGTCAGCGAGAGAAGCGACGTGAAATGAAAATGCCCCGCCCGGTTGGCCGAGCGGGGATTTTTTGTGCGTTAAAGGCCTTCCCTTTTGGGGGAGGTGGCCGAGGCCCCGCCCGAGGTCGGATGAGGGGAAAGTCCGCGCGATTTCCCACATACGGGCAATCACGGGAACTCAGCCCTCATCAGTCGTCTGCGGCGACAGCTTCCCCCAATGGGGAAGCCTTTGCGGTCGTTGCCGCGTGCCGCCTCACTTCCTCTCCGGCAAATCAACCGTCGTCGTCGGGAAGGCAAACTCACAGCCTTCCTCCTTCATCAAATCCAAAATTTGCAGATTCAGCGTGTTTTTTACCTGCATGAAATCCCGCAGATTGACTTTGGTGATGTACACCCGGCACGCCAGATCAATGCTGTAATCGTTGAATTTATCCAGCGCAATCGTCACGCCGTCAGGCTGCACGTCGGGCTGAGCTTGCAGCATGGCGGTCAGATCGGCGGTCAGCTGTTCGATTTTTTCGCGCGGGGTGTCGTAGGTCAGACCAATCGTGAACTTCCACAGGCGGCTCTGGCGGCGGTCATAGTTTTGGATGTACTCCGCTGTGATTTTGGAATTTTCTATCGTGATAGCGACATTATCCGGGCTGCGGATGCGGGTGGAGCGGAAGGAAATGTCCTCAACGGTGCCCTCACAGTCGCCCAGCACGATGTAATCCCCGATGCCGAAGGGCCGCTCCAACACCAGCGTGATGCCCGCAATCAGGCTGTTCAGTGTGGACTGCGCGGCCAGCGAGACCGCCAGTCCGGCGACACCCGCGCCGGTCAGCAGGCCGGAGACCGGCACGCCGAGGCGGTCCAGCATGGCGATACCCGCAAACAGGCCGACCAGCGCATGAAAGATGTTCTCAAAAAAGTGTCCCATCGTCTGATTTGTTTCTAAATCCAGATGGTTCTGGGCACTGCGCAGCAAAAGCCGGGTGACCGGGGCCGCACGCCAGCAGCCGAGCGCGATATAGAAGATGACCAGCAGGTCGGCAGCCAGATTCAGGTATTGCAAAAAAACGGCGTCGCGCACCAGCACAAACGGCAGCGACTTGACGGCAGCTGCGACCAGCAGTACCCGAAAAAGGCCCGCCACCGGCGTAAGGAAACTGTCCAACAAGATGTAAAGCCACGATGCCATGTGACTTTTTGCACGGTCCAGGAAACGCCGGGCGGCGAGCTTGTACACCTCGGGGGCACCGGCAGCCGCCAGCGCCAGCAGCGCCGCATACGCCGCCAGCCGCAGCCCCGGCCAGCGCAGCACGCAGCCGAGGAAGATGGAAATCCACGTCGCCGGGGCGACGAGCGACCGCCGCAGGTTGTCCGCCAGCCGGAACCGGTCGATCGGGTGCAGCGCCCGCGCGCGCCGGGAGAAGATCCACGGCGCGTTCTGCCAGTCGCCGCGGATCCACCGGTGCGCCCGCGCGCCCCAGGCCAGCGGGGCGGCGGGGAAGGTGTCCGTCAGCTCCACGTCGCCGAGAAAGCCGCCGTGCAGGTACGCGCCCTCGAGCGCGTCGTGGCTCAGCACGCGCCCTTCGGGGATGACCCCGCCGCCGCAGCAGTCGAGCAGCGCGCGCGCGTCGAGAATGCCCTTGCCCGGAAAGCCGCCGCGGTCAAAGCAGTCCATATACAGCTCCCCGCACGCGCCGCCGTAGGGGTCGGCGCCGCCTGGCCCTGCGAACACGCGCGCCCAGTCCGTGGCGTTCGCGCTCTGCAGTTCGGTGGCCATGCGCGGGTGCAGCAGGCCGTAGCCGCGCGTGACCACGCCGCGCTGCGCATCCACCACGGCGCGGTTGAGCGGGTGGAGCATCGCGCCCACGAGCGCGCGCGCCGCGCCGGGCGTCAGGCGCGTGTCGGCGTCGAGCGTCAGCAGGTATACCGTGCCGCTCAGGCCCGCCGCGTCCCCGGCGGCGCACTGCAGCGTGCCCGGCCGGTCGAGCACCAGCCGCGCCAGCTCCAGTAACGCGCCGCGCTTGCGCTCCCACGCGCTCCATTTCCCGTCGGGGGTTTGTACGCGAGGGCGTGTGAAGAGATAAAACCGGCTGCCCCAGCGCGCGTTGAGCGCGGCGATCTCCGCGCGCGCCGCGCGCAGGATGGCGGGGTCGATGGGCGCGTGCGCCATGTCCGCCTCCGGCAGGTCGGCCAGCAGGCCGAACGTGAGCTGCCCGAGCGCGTCGCGGTTGCAGAGGTAGTATTCCTCCAGCCGCGCGCAGAGCGCGTGCGCATCGTCCGGGGAGGTCAGCAGCGCCGCGATGACGCACAGCGTCCGCCCCTCCGGCGGGATGCCCCGGCGCAGCGCCAGCCGCGGCACGAAGCGCGGCTTCGTCACGCGCAGCAATACCGCATCGAGCAGGCCCTTGACCACCTCCGACACCGGGATGAGCAGCAGCACCGCGCCCGATACGCTTTTCGTGGCAAAGCCCAGCAGCAGCGACAAAAACATTCGGTTCCCGTCTGAATGACGAAAAGCGTGGAGGAGATATTGAT
>OGXC01001158.1_pt1 | contig 20981 bp, 20 predicted proteins | sample 1576201 | NCBI WGS metagenome assembly OGXC01 (sample SAMEA3541562, study PRJEB24748) | human gut metagenome | biome: human gut; feature: human-associated habitat; material: faeces | place: China | collected 2012 | reverse complement strand
ACATGATTTGATTACCGTCAGCGGATTGGCGGACTTTGCTCCCGGAAGAAATCTGTCGTACCGGCTGTACTGCAATGACAATTTCCGGATTACGGTCCAGCTCTCTGGCAATAATCGCTTTCTGCTGATTTCCTCCCGACATGCCTCTGGCAATACTCTTCTCCCCCTGACTGGAACGGATATCAAATTTCTCGATCAGCATTTTCGCATACTGACGAATCGCATCAAATTTTAAAAAGCCGTGATTCTGGAATCTCCTGGTATAGTAAGACTGCAGAACCAGGTTTTCCTGAAGTGTGTAATCTAAAACCAGTCCGTCTTTGTGACGATCTTCCGGAATATGCGCCACTCCGTCCAGACATTTCTGACGAATACTCTCTTTGGTGATATCCTTTCCATTTAAGATCACCTGTCCATGCTCGATCGGTATCAGACCTGTGATTCAATATACAAGCTCAGACTGTCCGTTTCCGTCAATACCTGCCACGCAGAGAATCTCGCCTTTTCTTACCTGGAAAGATACATTGTCAACCGCAGCTTTTCCATGATGTCTGGATTTTACAGTCAGATTTTTCACTTCCAGAACCGGTTCTCCCGGTGTCATCTCCGGTTTGTCTACGATAAAGTTGACCTTGCGTCCGACCATCATCTCAGACATCTGCTCTTTGGATGTCTCTGCCACCTCGACAGTTCCGATGTATTTTCCTTTTCTCAGAACACTGCATCGATTTGCAACTTCTTTGATCTCATTGAGCTTATGTGTGATAAAGATAATGGATTTTCCTTCTGCGATCAGCTGCTTCATCACCTTCATCAGTTCACTGATTTCCTGTGGTGTCAGAACTGCTGTCGGCTCGTCAAAGATCAGGATGAAGTTTTCCATCACCTGGCAAAAGTTCTGAAAGCGAAAGGCATGAACACTGCTGTTGGTGACGAAGGTGGCTATGCGCCGAACCTGGGTTCCAACGCTGAAGCTCTGGCTGTTATCGCTGAAGCTGTTAAAGCTGCTGGTTATGAACTGGGCAAAGACATCACTCTGGCGATGGACTGCGCAGCTTCTGAATTCTACAAAGATGGTAAATACGTTCTGGCTGGCGAAGGCAACAAAGCGTTCACCTCTGAAGAATTCACTCACTTCCTGGAAGAACTGACCAAACAGTACCCGATCGTTTCTATCGAAGACGGTCTGGACGAATCTGACTGGGACGGTTTCGCATACCAGACCAAAGTTCTGGGCGACAAAATCCAGCTGGTTGGTGACGACCTGTTCGTAACCAACACCAAGATCCTGAAAGAAGGTATCGAAAAAGGTATCGCTAACTCCATCCTGATCAAATTCAACCAGATCGGTTCTCTGACCGAAACTCTGGCTGCAATCAAGATGGCGAAAGATGCTGGCTACACTGCAGTTATCTCTCACCGTTCTGGCGAAACTGAAGACGCTACCATCGCTGACCTGGCTGTTGGTACTGCTGCAGGCCAGATCAAAACTGGTTCTATGAGCCGTTCTGACCGTGTTGCTAAATACAACCAGCTGATTCGTATCGAAGAAGCTCTGGGCGAAAAAGCACCGTACAACGGTCGTAAAGAGATCAAAGGCCAGGCATAAGACTGACTTTATCTGATTTAAAAATGCCAGCCTCCGGGCTGGCATTTTTTATGGTTGAGTTACCAGCGGCCGGATGCGCCGCCACCTCCAGAAGAACCGCCCCCGCCGCTAAATCCGCCGCTATCTGAGCCTCCAGCGGAACCGCTGTTGTCTGAATGATAACTTCTACCAGATGCTCTTTTCTGAAGTACACATAAACAGGTAAAGACCATAAATATGGTGAAAGTAAAAAAGAAGGAAAATACAGCAATGGAAAAAATTTTATCGGAGAACAGGAATAAATCTAAAAGATAGATTGCTGAAATACAGACTCCACTTTTACATGCGCGACAAAAATTACTGCCTTGATGAAAAAACCAGAAAGGGAAGAACATCACTGCAAATACCCAAAAAATAGCAAAGTAATAATGATCACTGGAAGACGCTGATTCACTTTCTGAAGGATTAGTCGGATATTGGTGTTGTGAAGTGAGTTGGTTATTCAAAGCGTTTATAGCTAGCTCTAATCCCTTAGCTAATTTTTGTTGTTTAAATGCGGGTATCATGTTGCTACGGATGATATCTCCAGCCAGAGCATCGGTTACCTTTTCTTCCAGCCCATAACCTACCTGGATGCGGACAGTGCGATCCGACCAGGCAACAACGATCAGTATCCCATCATTACGTTTGGCATCTCCTAAACGCCAATTGTCAAAAACTCTTGTAGCATATTGTTCAATTGTCTCGTCTTTGGTTGTGGGAACAATTAATACGGCAATTTGCACTTGGGTATTATTGAAAATAGATTCTAACTTGTGCGTCAGTTCTTTCTTTTCTTGTGAGTTTAAGCTACTCGTAAGATCCGTAACTTGTTGCTGTAATTGTGGGACAATAGTTGGTTGGGCTGCAACAAAGGAACATACGAAAGTGAACATTAGTATGAAATAGCGCATTATAAATTTCTCATTAAATCTGGATAAATAAATTGACGGCGGCATCGGTAATTTTATATTCGTTATCATTAAAAACTAATACAGAAAAAATAAATATAATTTTGGTGAATGTTTTGACATGATTAAATCCATTTTCTTTATTTTCTTCTGACATAATACGTTACTCCCTTTAATTATTAACGATATGTTTCGCATTTTTCTTTAAACCTGCCTGTAACAGAATGTTAATAAGACATGATTGTTGTGGCAGGATCTGCAATAATTAACAATTATCCACTTCACAGAGAATGCTATGCAGTACCCGATTAACGAGATGTTCCAGACCCTGCAAGGTGAGGGTTACTTTACCGGCGTTCCCGCCATTTTTATTCGTTTACAGGGATGCCCGGTTGGCTGTGCCTGGTGCGACACCAAACACACCTGGGAAAAGCTTGAGGATCGGGAAGTCTCCCTTTTCAGCATTCTGGCGAAGACCAAAGAGAGTGATAAGTGGGGGGCTGCGAGCAGTGAAGATTTGCTGGCTGTCATTGGTCGCCAGGGATACACCGCGCGGCATGTGGTGATTACGGGTGGTGAGCCTTGCATTCATGATTTGCTGCCACTGACTGATCTGCTCGAAAAGAACGGTTTTAGCTGCCAGATCGAAACCAGTGGTACTCATGAGGTACGCTGCACACCGAATACCTGGGTTACCGTATCGCCAAAGCTGAACATGCGCGGCGGCTATGAAGTGTTGTCACAGGCACTGGAGCGAGCCAACGAAATCAAGCATCCAGTGGGGCGCGTACGCGATATTGAAGCACTGGATGAACTACTGGCAACGCTGACCGATGATAAACCGCGAGTCATTGCACTGCAGCCGATTAGCCAAAAGGATGATGCCACACGTTTGTGCATTGAAACCTGCATTGCGCGTAATTGGCGTTTGTCGATGCAAACACATAAATATCTAAATATTGCCTGATTAAACATTTATAAGCGTTATAAATGGGTGGAACCTGTAAAGACTTCTACTCATTTATATTGTTTGTCGCCTCTGAAAACTCCTCCATTTTACCCATCCAGGGCTAATCATTAGCATTCTCTACAAATTCTGTGGCATTAATTTTTCGCTGGAGTGAAAATTATTGCGGTAAAGTTTGGTAGATTTTAGTTTGTATAGAGTTATTTTAAATATTTACCTTTTTAATCAATGGATTAAGTGCTCTTTAACATAATGGATGTGTTGTTTGTGTGATACTATAAAGTTGGTAGATTGTGACTGGCTTAAAAAATCATTAATTAATAATAGGTTATGTTTAGAGTGTTCCCCGCGCCAGCGGGGATAAACCGGCAAAAACCGGGCAATCGCAAAAAGGCGTAATGTGTTCCCCGCGCCAGCGGGGATAAACCGAGCAAATACACGGCTTTGTATTCCGTGCGCCCGTGTTCCCCGCGCCAGCGGGGATAAACCGAATAGCAATAGTCCATAGATTTGCGAAAACAGGTGTTCCCCGCGCCAGCGGGGATAAACCACCATATAACCCGTTATCTCTTTCTCAAGTTTTTATATTAGCAGTACTTGTAATAAGCAACATATCCACGTAACACCTCATGTTCAAAATAGTTCTCCATGCCAGAGAGGTTCACAATTATCGATACAAAAAATTAAATTTAATCAAAGTGTTATTTGTATGATTCTTAAATCGTTAAGAAATTTTAATCTATTATTTTTTTAATATTGAATTAATGCCTGTTAATTTTTTCTTTAGAATAACAGTATATTTTTTAAGCTTGTTATTCATTGGTTAAGTAATAAATCTGGAAGTTTGTCTTTGTTTTGAGGCTAATGAGTGGTTTTACATAACCGCCTCTATACGCTGTTGATGAATAGTTCTTATGAATAAAGATATCCAGTTCATACTTTAAGTGAAAATTGATAAAGTGCGATTCGTATTGTCTTTTATTCTAAAGACATCGAGTGTAGTTAATATTCCTTGTAAAAACAGGGATAAACCGAACTAGTTAAAGTTTTTATTATGTTCCCTGCATCAGCGGGGATAAACCGGACTTGTTATCATTTTTTAAGTTGTCGAACTTATGTTCCCCGCGTCAGCGGGGATAACCATTCAGGTATGTTCAGGCCGGGCAGTTTCCCGCCCGGCCTTCCTCACTTACGCATTCGACCAGCTCTGGATCGAATCCACATTCCCCAATTCCCCATGCATCACTTCATACGATTTTTTCAGGATCACATCAGTATGTTTGGTTAGGTCTTTGAAAATGCCTTTATTCATCGCGTCGTAGCGTTTGGCATTGCTCTCAATCGGTATAAAGATATCTTTCACGCGAACCATGTTATCGACAGCCGTTGCGTAATCCGGGTATAGCCCCAGACCTACCGCTGTATTAATCGCTGCCCCCAGGCTTGCACAACCGTTAATGGCGTTACGTCGTGCCGGAAGGTTGAACACGTCGGCAAAAATCTGCATAAACAGATCGCTGTTCGAACCGCCGCCAGTAATGATCACATGCTTCGCAAAGTGATTCATTTCATTACACATATTGTCGTAATTGTTCTTCAGCGTCAGCGCCACGCTTTCCAGTATCGAACGATATATCCATGCGTAATCCATGCTGGAATCAAAGCCGATCATAATCCCGCGTTTGTACGGTTCCCACGGATTGGTCAGCCAGTCCAGCACCGTCATCAGACCATTACAGCCTGGCGGCACACAAGAAGCTTTTTTGTTGAGTAAATCTTCCGGTGAAAGATCCTGCGCCCTGGCATCCTGAATTAACGACTCGCCTAGCATGTCGCGCAGCCAGCTCACCGTCCACATGCCTTTGCGAATACCGTAACCTTCATACAGCAATGTTTGCGGAATAGAAGACATAATCGGCCAGTACGCTACTGGATCTTTCGGCAGTGCTTTGCCGTTCATCATCAATGCGATGTAAGTGCCAAGAGAAATTACCGCCGTTTCATCATCCAGTAATCCGGCCCCCAGAGCTTCTACCGGTTTATCACTGGTGGTACAAACAACCGGCAGTCCTGCCGGGAAATGTGTCGCCAGTGCGGCTTGTGGTGTGATATGTCCGAGGACGGTGCCAGGCATTTGCACATCAAACAGCATATGACGGGGGATATTAAACTTATCCATTACCGCAGCATCTTCGCTCCATGCCCAGCTCTTATAATCCACCGGCCACTGACCAAAATAGTTGGCGATATTGTCTTTAAACTCGCCGGTTAAGCGATGCGTCAGATAACCCGAAAAAGAGGTGACATATGCCACGTCAGGGTTAGTGTGTTCGTAAGGGCGTATAACGCGTGCATCCTGCCAGCTAATCAACGGCGCAGCAGGCGTGCCATCGGCTTTCAATAACGCACGGCAGCAACGGATGGATCCCAGACCAATACCGACAATATCTTCTTTATTCCCGGCAAACTGACTCATCAAATCGTGACCGGCAAAACATAATGATGCCCATAAATCGTCGTCAGGATGTTCTGCAGTATCGGCATCTGGCGTGTGCATCGGCTGTAATAAGCCTTTGCCTTCGCAAACCACGTTACCTTCCAGATCGTACATCACCACTTTTGTGCTCTGACTTCCGCCATCAATCCCTATGATGTATTTTTTCGACATGATTTTTCTCCTGTAATTTTCCTGGCTTACTTGCTGCTAGCCATTGCGGGGGCGCTATCAGCAGTACGAATTTTTTGGAACAGCAAAAAGGTAAAGACAATCACCATGCCAAGCGCCGCCATGCCCATCAGCCACATATTGCGGTAGGCTTCTGCAGCGGGCAGGGTGTCTTGCCAGTGGCTGATAATTGGGTAAACGAAGACATCCGGCAGGAATCCAATCACCGAACAAATACCTACCGTGGTGCCCATAATGTAAGACGGTGTTCTCGCTTCGCCAGGGCAGGCCCAGTACAGCCCGCGTGAGGCGTAACAGGTGAATCCCAGCAGTAAAATCAGGCCAATCCCCATCGCGACCGATTGCGGGTTAGAGTTCGTGACGAGCAGGGCAGTTAACGTCAGCAGGCCGAGTACGGAAAGGATTTGGATCACGCGGGTAGGGGATTTCACTTTGCTGTAGGTGGTGATTATGCCGCCAAGTGGGCCGCACAGCGCGCGGAATATTTTGTTGATCACAATCCCCATGTAGCTCGCCGCCACCAGCGACATGCCATACATTTCGGTCAGATAGTTGGTGGAGTAACTCAGAATGGCGTAGATGGTGAAGACGCCAAAAATCACCATGCTGCAATACCAGGTGGTGCTGATACGCAAAACGGCCAGGATGTCGCTAAGCTGGAATGACTGTTTTTCTTCGTTATTGGCACTGCGCAGGTTGTTGTTATCGCTAACAAAAAACCAGCACAGAATCCCCAACAAGATGTAAACCACACTATAGATGATAATGACCGTTTTCAGGCTGGTGCTGTCATCCGGTGCAAAGCGAGAAAAGACCCACATGGTAAACACCGCCAGCGACATTACACCGACGCCGCGCAGCCCTTCCATCCAGCCCATAATTTTCCCTTGCTCGCTATGATCGCCAAGCAACGATGCAGCTTTAATCGACACCGACCACAGCATTAAAATCGTCGTTATCGCAAAGGCGATCTGAATACAGAGCATTACCCACAGCGGTGGATACGTTGCCATTAACAGACCCAGTAATCCGGTAATGATCATCGCGGAAGTAATCATTTTGCGGTGTGAAAATTTATCGGCAATAACGCCGCTGGGGGCATAAAGAATAATGGCCGCAATACCAAAGGTACTCATTATTAAACCTATCTCGGTATTGCTGAATCCCATAAATTTCGCCATGGGAATTTGATAAATATAACGTAAATAAGCCAGGTCGAAACTAACGCCGCCGCTAAAACTAATTATCGCGAGGGTTATCCAACGGCGATATGAGTTGTGTTGCATATCGTATTCCCATTTGTAATAGACAAAAAAAAGAGAAAAGTAAGCCGCCCTTTCAGGTGGATTACTTTTCTCAGGTCTCTAGTAATTGAAATAATAAATAACATGGAAAGCAGAGGTGTTGTGTGAGAGTAATCACGCTTCTGCTTTTTAAAATTATTTGACAATACGAATATCACACTGTGATTACGATCACATTAGCAGTTATGCCCTTATGCTAAAAATTATCTCCAGTTACCAGAGATAATGAGAAAGGTAACTTCCCTCTCGCGGGGGAAGTTACCTTTCTTTTTTTTTGCCTTACGGAAATTGGAGCTAACTATGTCAATCGAATCTCTCAATGCGTTCTCAATGGATTTTTTCTCCCTGAAAGGTAAAACCGCAATTGTTACCGGTGGGAATAGCGGTTTAGGCCAGGCATTTGCCATGGCGTTGGCCAAAGCTGGCGCAAATATCTTTATTCCTAGTTTCGTCAAAGATAACGGCGAAACAAAGGAAATGATTGAAAAACAGGGTGTTGAGGTGGACTTCATGCAGGTGGATATCACCGCAGAAGGCGCGCCGTAGAAGATTATCGCTGCTTGCTGTGAGCGTTTCGGTACAGTTGATATTCTGGTTAACAATGCCGGTATTTGTAAGCTGAATAAGGTGCTGGACTTCGGTCGTGCCGACTGGGATCCGATGATTGATGTGAACCTGACCGCCGCATTCGAGTTAAGCTATGAAGCTGCAAAAATTATGATCCCGCAGAAAAGCGGCAAAATTATTAATATCTGTTCATTGTTCTCTTACTTAGGTGGACAATGGTCACCTGCATATTCTGCCACTAAACATGCTCTTGCCGGGTTCACCAAAGCTTATTGTGATGAACTAGGTCAATATAATATTCAGGTAAATGGTATCGCCCCTGGCTATTATGCAACAGATATTACGCTGGCGACACGCAGTAATCCAGAAACCAATCAGCGCGTTCTTGATCATATTCCGGCAAACCGTTGGGGCGATACTCAGGATTTAATGGGCGCAGCCGTATTCCTCGCAAGTCCGGCATCGAATTATGTCAACGGGCATTTATTAGTGGTTGATGGCGGTTATTTAGTGCGCTAACCCATAACGGTGGTTTCTGTTTTCTCTTATTAATGATTATTCCATTTTTATTATCAGGAAGGAATTACTATGTCTTTATCTCGCGCAGCGATTGTCGACCAGCTAAAGGAAATTGTTGGTGCAGATCGCGTAATTACCGATGAAACAGTATTAAAGAAAAACAGTATTGACCGTTTTCGTAAATTTCCGGATATTCATGGCATTTATACTTTGCCGATTCCGGCAGCGGTCGTAAAACTCGGTTCCACAGAGCAAGTATCCCGTGTGCTGAATTTTATGAATGCGCACAAAATTAACGGTGTGCCGCGTACCGGTGCTTCCGCCACCGAAGGTGGGCTGGAAACTGTTGTAGAAAACTCGGTGGTGCTCGACGGCTCCGCCATGAATCAAATCATTAATATTGATATTGAGAATATGCAGGCGACGGCGCAATGTGGTGTTCCGCTGGAAGTGCTGGAAAACGCGTTGCGTGAAAAAGGTTACACCACGGGGCATTCTCCGCAGTCAAAGCCGCTGGCGCAGATGGGCGGCCTGGTAGCAACCCGAAGTATCGGGCAGTTCTCCACACTCTACGGCGCAATCGAAGATATGGTCGTTGGTCTGGAAGCAGTATTGGCTGATGGCACCGTCACACGCATTAAAAACGTGCCACGCCGCGCGGCTGGCCCGGACATTCGTCACATCATCATCGGCAACGAAGGTGCATTGTGCTATATCACTGAAGTAACAGTGAAAATCTTTAAATTCACCCCGGAAAACAACCTCTTCTACGGCTATATCCTGGAAGACATGAAAACCGGCTTCAACATCCTGCGTGAAATCATGGTGGAAGGGTATCGTCCGTCAATCGCTCGTTTGTATGACGCTGAAGATGGCACCCAACACTTCACCCATTTTGCCGACGGAAAATGCGTGCTGATCTTTATGGCTGAAGGTAACCCTCGCATTGCGAAGGTGACGGGCGAAGGGATTGCGGAAATCGTTGCCCGCTACCCGCAATGCCAGCGCGTGGACAGCAAGCTGATCGAAACCTGGTTTAACAACCTGAACTGGGGACCGGATAAAGTGGCTGCCGAACGTGTGCAGATCCTCAAAACCGGCAACATGGGCTTTACCACCGAAGTATCCGGCTGCTGGAGCTGCATCCACGAAATCTACGAAAGCGTTATTAACCGTATTCGTACTGAGTTCCCGCACGCCGACGACATCACCATGCTGGGCGGTCATTCCTCTCATAGCTATCAGAACGGCACCAACATGTACTTCGTCTACGATTACAACGTCGTTGACTGTAAGCCGGAAGAGGAAATCGACAAGTACCACAATCCGCTCAACAAGATCATCTGTGAAGAAACCATTCGCCTCGGCGGTTCGATGGTGCACCACCACGGTATCGGTAAACATCGCGTTCACTGGAGCAAACTGGAACACGGCAGCGCGTGGGCGTTGCTGGAAGGGCTGAAAAAGCAGTTCGATCCTAATGGCATTATGAATACGGGTACTATCTATCCGATTGAAAAATAATGTGTCAGGCAGCGTTCCTCGATGACGGGGCGTTGCCTTTTCGGCTTCTCAGGCGAGAAGCCGTTCTTATTACCGGACAATGAAGGGGTAAAGATGAACACTTCACCGGTGCGAATGGATGATTTACCGCTTAACCGTTTTCACTGCCGCATTGCTGCGCTCACTTTCGGCGCACACCTGACCGACGGTTATGTTCTCGGCGTCATTGGTTACGCCATTATTCAGCTTACGCCCGCCATGCAACTGACGCCGTTTATGGCGGGAATGATCGGCGGCTCGGCGCTCCTTGGTTTGTTCCTTGGCAGCCTGGTTCTTGGGTGGATCTCCGACCATATTGGTCGGCAAAAAATCTTCACCTTCAGCTTTTTGCTGATTACGCTTGCTTCGTTTTTACAATTTTTTGCCACCACGCCAGAGCATCTTATTGGACTGCGCATTTTGATTGGCATTGGTCTGGGAGGCGATTATTCAGTAGGTCACACCTTGCTGGCTGAATTTTCCCCGCGCCGCCATCGCGGTATTTTGCTGGGCGCATTCAGCGTGGTGTGGACCGTAGGCTATGTGCTGGCAAGTATTGCCGGACATCACTTTATTTCCGAAAACCCGGAGGCCTGGCGCTGGCTACTGGCATCGGCAGCTCTGCCCGCGTTGTTGATTACGTTATTACGCTGGGGAACGCCAGAATCACCACGCTGGCTACTGCGCCAGGGGCGTTTTGCAGAAGCTCACGCTATCGTGCATCGCTATTTTGGTCCCCATGTTTTACTGGGCGATGAAGTGGTAACGGCGACCCATAAACACATCAAAACCTTGTTCTCTTCGCGTTACTGGCGGCGCACGGCGTTTAACAGCGTCTTCTTTGTCTGCCTCGTAATCCCATGGTTTGTGATTTATACCTGGCTGCCAACTATCGCCCAGACTATTGGTCTGGAAGATGCGCTGACTGCCAGCCTGATGCTTAATGCGTTGTTAATTGTGGGCGCGCTGCTGGGATTAGTTCTGACGCACCTGCTGGCACATCGCAAATTTTTGCTGGGAAGTTTTTTGCTGCTGGCGGCAACGCTGGTAGTCATGGCCTGTTTGCCTTCCGGCAGTTCATTAACGCTGCTGCTTTTTGTTCTCTTCAGCACCACCATTTCGGCAGTCAGTAATCTGGTGGGCATTTTGCCTGCGGAAAGTTTTCCTACTGACATTCGCTCGCTGGGCGTCGGTTTTGCCACTGCCATGAGTCGACTTGGCGCGGCGGTAAGTACTGGCCTGCTGCCGTGGGTGCTGGCGCAGTGGGGAATGCAAGTCACCTTATTGCTCCTGGCGACAGTGTTGTTGGTTGGTTTTGTTGTGACCTGGCTATGGGCACCAGAAACTAAAGCCCTCCCGCTGGTGGCGGCGGGAAATGTAGGAGGTGCGAATGAACATTCTGTTAGCGTTTAAAGCCGAACCGGATGCCGGAATGCTGGCGGAAAAAGAGTGGCAGGCGGCGGCTCAGGGTAAAAGCGGACCGGATATTTCGCTACTGCGAAGTTTACTCGGTGCTGATGAACAGGCCGCTGCCGCGCTGCTGTTGGCGCAGAGAAAAAACGGTACGCCGATGTCTTTAACCGCGTTGAGCATGGGGGATGAACGGGCATTGCACTGGCTGCGCTATCTCATGGCTCTTGGGTTTGAGGAAGCTGTATTGCTGGAGACGGCGGCAGATCTGCGCTTTGCGCCGGAATTTGTCGCTCGCCATATTGCCGAATGGCAGCATCAGAATCCGCTGGATCTGATAATTACCGGCTGCCAAAGCAGCGAAGGGCAGAATGGGCAAACGCCATTTTTGCTGGCGGAAATGCTGGGCTGGCCCTGCTTCACCCAGGTGGAGCGTTTCACTCTCGACGCGCTGTTTATCACCCTCGAACAGCGTACTGAACATGGGTTGCGTTGTTGCCGGGTTCGCTTGCCTGCGGTGATTGCCGTGCGTCAGTGCGGTGAAGTGGCCTTGCCAGTACCGGGAATGCGCCAGCGAATGGCTGCGGGGAAAGCAGAAATTATCCGTAAAACTGTTGCTGCCGAAATGCCAGCGATGCAGTGTCTGCAACTGGCAAGAGCAGAGCAACGACGCGGAGCGACGCTGATTGATGGGCAAACGGTAGCAGAAAAAGCTCAAAAGCTATGGCAGGACTATTTACGCCAAAGGATGCAGCCATGAATATCGCAATTGTGACAATAAATCAGGAGAATGCCGCAATAGCAAGCTGGCTGGCGGCGCAGGATTTCAGCGGTTGTACCCTGGCGCACTGGCAGATTGAACCTCAGCCTGTAGTGGCGGAACAGGTGCTGGATGCGTTGGTGGAACAGTGGCAGCGAACGCCTGCGGACGTTGTTCTCTTTCCGCCGGGAACGTTTGGCGATGAACTGTCGACCCGGCTGGCCTGGCGTTTACATGGTGCAAGCATCTGCCAGGTGACTTCGTTAGATATTCCAACCGTAAGCGTGCGCAAATCCCACTGGGGAAATGCGCTAACGGCGACGCTGCAAACAGAAAAACGCCCGCTATGCCTTTCCCTGGCGCGTCAGGCGGGAGCAGCGAAAAACGCCACGTTGCCCTCTGGAATGCAACAACTGAACATTGTCCCGGGTGCGCTTCCGGACTGGCTGGTTAGCACAGAGGATCTGAAAAATGTTACCCGCGACCCATTAGCTGAGGCCAGACGGGTGCTGGTGGTGGGGCAGGGCGGAGAGGCAGATAACCAGGAAATCGCTATGCTGGCAGAAAAGCTGGGAGCCGAAGTGGGCTACAGTCGGGCGCGAGTGATGAACGGTGGCGTTGATGCTGAAAAAGTGATTGGTATTTCCGGACATCTGCTGGCACCTGAGGTGTGTATTGTTGTTGGCGCTTCTGGCGCAGCAGCGTTAATGGCGGGCGTACGCAATAGCAAGTTTGTGGTGGCGATTAATCATGACGCCAGCGCTGCGGTATTTTCACAGGCAGATGTTGGCGTGGTTGATGACTGGAAAGTGGTGCTGGAGGCACTGGTGACAAACATTCACGCAGATTGCCAATAACGTGTTGCCGGATGATCCTGCCTACGGTTCTGGCCTGGGGACTTGTAGGCCTGATAAGACGCGTCAAGCGTCGCATCAGGCGCTGAATGTCGGATGTGGCGTGCGGCCTACAAATCAAACCAAATTCAATTGGTTACGATTATCCCGTCAAAGTAATTTTTTCGCTAACGTCCAGACCCCGGTATTCGTGGTGGAAAGCGCCACGACACCCGCGTTAATCGCATTACGCGCATCTTCTTCATCGCACACCAGCCCACCGGCAATCAGCGGTTGGCGGATTTTCTCTGTCACCCAGCCCAGCACTTTGGGCATACAGCCTGGCAGGATCTCAATACAATCCGGATTCGATTGCGCAACTTGCTTATCAATGTTGTGAAACGAAATTGAATCAACAATAAACAGGCGATGAATACAGAAAAAACCTTCCGCTCTTGCCGCTTTCAACATTGAGGCTTTGGTACTGATAATGCCGTCCGCCTCGGTCACCAGTTTCAAAAACTGAATAACGACTTCTTTATTTGACGCGCCTTCCAGCAAATCAACATGAATAAAAGCATATTTCCCGGCGTTCTTAATCTTTTTAACGATATTACTGATGGTGCAGATATTGCCGTACAACACGGAAATAAATTGGCATTCAGAATCGATTGCCAGTTGCAGGCTGGCATTATCTTTAACGGCAGCAATCACCGGATTCTGGCGGAGCAGGTGTAAGAGGGGCATAAATTATCCTTATTATTTATCCAAAGCGGTAGGTGATGCCGAATCCGGAAGGCGGATAGCGCCACTGTTGTAGTGTTGATTCGTCGCACAGCAAACGGCAGGTGCCACACTCCAGGCAACTGCGATAGTCAATACGTAAGTCACCTTCCGGTGTGAGCGAAAAAAGACCTGCCGGACAGGCGTTAATCAACCGTTCTGCCGTCTGGCGCTCAACGGAGTCAGCCGGAACAATGTGCGGCGCATCAGCAACGCGCCAGAGATTACGGGCTACAGACATCGCAGACTCCTGATAACATCGCCCGCCAGATGCCACAGGCCGTGACGACGTAAATGATGCCAGAATAACTGGCGCAGCGGTGGAACAGGTTTATCACCCTGATCCCATAAATCGCGGGAAATATCTTGCATTAACGCAGGCCACGTACGGTACCATCCCGGGCGTTGCAAAAGCGCCGGAACATGCTGATAACGCTGTAGAACATCCCACAGCAGGCTGCGCTCTACGTTGTGATGATAAAGCGGAAACAGATTTTGCGGCTCGCGGTGCTGGCAGGCGCTTATCAGCGTTTGTGCCGCCGCCTGCGCGCCAGTCAGCGCCATATCCATGCCGCGCACGGAAATTCCGGTATTGACGCAACTGCGCAACGCATCGCCCACCAGCAGCCAGCCGTTACCGGCGTATTGCACCGGCATACTGTGCAAGCCACCTTCTGGCACCAGATGCGCACCATACTCCAGTGATTCCGTGTTTTTGATAAGCGGGCGCACTGCCGGATGCGCTTTAAAGCGAGTCAGCAGCTCGCTTGCCGGAACACGGCTTTGCGTAAGGGAAGAGAGCGGGCAAACAATCCCTAACGAGAGCGTTTGTTGATTAGTATAAAGAAATGCGCCGCCGGGTAAGTCATCACAGATCCTGCCGCTGAACAGCAACGCTGCGCCTTCGTTATTCTCCAGATGAAAACGTTCTTCAATAGCGGATGGTTCCAGCGACAGCACTTCTTTGATCCCCAACGCCATCGCTTCACCAGCAGGACGAGTCACTAACCCGTGACGCTCAGCCAGGACGCTGTTGGCACCTTCTGCCAGCACCACATAACGGGCACGGAGAATATCGTCACCACAAATGACACCACACACCCTGCCGTTTTCTTCATACAGTGCATCCACCGTCGCTCCGGGGATGCATTCGACACCTTCTTCTTCGGCTTCGGCAACCAGCCACGGATCGAACCGTGCACGTAATACACTCCAGGATTCACCGCCGGGCTGTAAGCTGGAAAACGTCGTTGCGCCATCCGGCGTTAACAGGGAAAGGCTTTCGTGAGTGATGCGTCGTTCAAGAGGCGCGGTCAGATGAAATTGCGGGAGGAGTTCCGCGAGTGCATGGGTATATAACCGCCCGCCGGAAAGATTTTTGCTGCCGGGGATTTCAGCGCGTTCCAGTAACAAAACGGATAAACCCGCTCGCGCGCAGCGTAACGCGCAAGCGGTGCCTGCAATACCGGCACCAATAATAATAATGTCGCAGTCGTCTTCCATGTCATGCCCCAGATATCCAGAACACAACACCCTAACATAGCGTTACTTAAGGGAAATTGACCGCCGACACACTCTTATCATTCGCCGCGATAGATACAACCTGCGGTGCAGGTTTCTTTTACCATCACCGCACTTAACAGCGGCACAACGGGTTTAACCTGATCCCAAATCCATTTTGCTAAAACCTCGCTGGTTGGGTTTTCCAGACCTGGAATATCATTGAGATAATGGTGATCGAGGCGCTCGTAGGTTGGTTTAAACGCCGCTTTTAGTTCAGCGAAATCGATAATCCAGCCCGTATGCGGATCGACTTCCCCGGTAATTTCCAGTCGCACCATAAAGGAATGCCCGTGCAGGCGACCACATTTATGCCCTTCCGGGACGTGTGGTAAGCGGTGAGCGGCTTCGAAGGTGAAATCTTTAAATAACGTGGTGGACATCATAATTTCTCTACAGGACGATAAAACCGCCGTAGAGTACCGGAAAGGCTGTTTTTTCGCATTATCTAAAACGACTTTGTTGCGCAAAATCGCTGATTTATCTTAATGATTGGCTAAATTCATTTGTTTTTCATTAGGTTGGTTAATCTATTTTGTTGTTAAAGACTATTGCTAAAACAGGTTAGTCGATTTGGTTATTAGTTATCGCTATCCCGTCTTTAATCCACACCGTTTGCCCCGTTAACCTTACCTTCTCTTCTGTTTTATGGGCGCTGACAGGGCGCAGAAACAGCTTTGCTTACTGGAACATAACGACGCATGACGACACAGGTCCCACCTTCCGCGTTGCTTCCGTTGAACCCGGAGCAACTGGCACGCCTTCAGGCGGCCACGACCGATTTAACTCCCACCCAGCTTGCCTGGGTTTCTGGCTATTTCTGGGGCGTACTCAATCAGCAGCCTGCTGCGCTTGCAGCGACGCCAGCGCCAGCCGCAGAAATGCCGGGTATAACTATTATCTCCGCCTCGCAAACCGGCAATGCGCGCCGGGTTGCTGAAGCATTACGTGATGATTTATTAGCAGCAAAACTGAACGTTAAGCTGGTGAACGCGGGCGACTATAAATTCAAACAAATCGCCAGCGAAAAACTGCTCATCGTAGTGACGTCAACGCAAGGGGAAGGGGAACCGCCGGAAGAAGCCGTCGCGCTGCATAAGTTCCTGTTCTCCAAAAAAGCGCCAAAGCTGGAAAACACCGCGTTTGCCGTGTTTAGCCTCGGCGATAGCTCTTATGAATTTTTCTGCCAGTCCGGGAAAGATTTCGACAGCAAGCTGGCGGAACTGGGTGGTGAACGCCTGCTCGACCGTGTCGATGCCGATGTTGAATACCAGGCTGCTGCCAGCGAGTGGCGCGCCCGCGTGGTTGATGCGCTTAAATCGCGTGCGCCTGTCGCGGCACCTTCGCAATCCGTCGCTACTGGCGCGGTAAATGAAATCCACACCAGCCCGTACAGCAAAGACGCGCCGCTGGTGGCTAGCCTCTCTGTTAACCAGAAAATTACCGGGCGTAACTCTGAAAAAGACGTTCGCCATATCGAAATTGACTTAGGTGACTCGGGCCTGCGTTACCAGCCGGGTGACGCGCTGGGCGTCTGGTATCAGAACGATCCGGCACTGGTGAAAGAACTTGTCGAACTGCTGTGGCTGAAAGGCGATGAACCTGTCACCGTCGAGGGCAAAACGTTGCCTCTGAACGAAGCGCTACAGTGGCACTTCGAACTGACCGTCAACACCGCCAACATTGTTGAGAATTACGCCACGCTTACCCGCAGTGAAACACTGCTGCCGCTGGTGGGCGATAAAGCGAAGTTACAGCATTACGCCGCGACGACGCCGATTGTTGACATGGTGCGTTTCTCCCCGGCACAGCTTGATGCCGAAGCGCTAATTAATCTGCTGCGCCCGCTGACGCCGCGTCTCTATTCCATTGCCTCCTCGCAGGCGGAAGTCGAGAACGAAGTACACGTCACCGTTGGTGTGGTGCGTTACGACGTGGAAGGCCGCGCCCGTGCCGGTGGTGCCTCCAGCTTCCTCGCTGACCGCGTGGAAGAAGAGGGCGAAGTCCGCGTATTTATCGAACATAACGATAACTTCCGCCTGCCAGCCAATCCAGAAACCCCGGTGATTATGATTGGCCCAGGCACCGGCATCGCGCCGTTCCGCGCCTTTATGCAGCAACGTGCTGCCGATGAAGCGCCGGGAAAAAACTGGCTGTTCTTTGGCAACCCGCACTTTACGGAAGATTTCCTCTACCAGGTGGAGTGGCAGCGCTACGTCAAAGAGGGTGTGCTGACGCGGATCGATCTCGCCTGGTCGCGCGACCAAAAAGAAAAAGTTTACGTACAAGACAAACTGCGCGAACAGGGCGCGGAGCTGTGGCGCTGGATCAATGACGGTGCCCACATTTATGTCTGCGGTGACGCTAATCGCATGGCGAAAGACGTTGAGCAGGCACTTCTGGAAGTGATTGCCGAATTTGGTGGCATGGACACCGAAGCGGCGGATGAATTTTTAAGTGAGCTGCGCGTAGAGCGCCGTTATCAGCGAGATGTCTACTAATGAGCGAAAAACATCCAGGGCCTTTAGTGGTCGAAGGAAAACTGACAGACGCCGAGCGCATGAAGCTTGAAAGCAACTACCTGCGCGGCACCATTGCGGAAGATTTAAACGACGGTCTGACCGGCGGCTTTAAGGGCGACAACTTCCTGCTGATCCGCTTCCACGGCATGTATCAGCAGGATGACCGCGACATCCGCGCCGAACGTGCTGAACAGAAGCTGGAGCCGCGCCACGCGATGCTGTTGCGCTGCCGTCTGCCGGGTGGGGTGATTACCACTAAACAGTGGCAGGCGATAGACAAATTTGCCGGTGAAAACACCATCTATGGCAGCATTCGCCTGACCAACCGCCAGACGTTTCAGTTCCACGGCATTCTGAAAAAGAACGTCAAACCGGTGCACCAGATGCTGCACTCGGTTGGTCTTGATGCGCTGGCGACCGCTAACGACATGAACCGTAACGTACTCTGCACCTCGAACCCTTACGAGTCGCAGCTACACGCGGAAGCGTACGAGTGGGCGAAGAAGATTTCTGAGCATCTGCTGCCGCGTACCCGCGCGTATGCGGAGATCTGGCTCGACCAGGAAAAAGTCGCCACTACTGATGAAGAACCGATCCTCGGCCAGACCTACCTGCCGCGTAAATTCAAAACCACGGTAGTGATCCCGCCACAGAACGATATCGATCTGCACGCCAACGACATGAACTTCGTGGCGATCGCCGAAAACGGCAAGCTGGTGGGCTTTAACCTGTTGGTGGGCGGTGGGCTTTCCATCGAACACGGCAACAAGAAAACCTACGCCCGCACCGCGAGTGAGTTTGGCTATCTGCCGCTGGAGCATACGCTGGCGGTGGCCGAAGCCGTCGTGACAACTCAGCGTGACTGGGGTAACCGAACCGATCGTAAAAATGCCAAAACCAAATACACGCTGGAGCGCGTGGGGGTTGAGACGTTTAAAGCGGAAGTGGAGCGTCGCGCGGGGATCAAATTTGAACCGATCCGTCCATATGAGTTCACCGGACGAGGCGATCGTATTGGCTGGGTTAAGGGCATTGATGATAACTGGCACCTGACGCTGTTTATCGAAAATGGTCGCATCCTTGATTATCCGGCGCGTCCGCTGAAAACCGGCCTGCTGGAGATCGCGAAGATCCACAAAGGCGATTTCCGCATTACGGCGAACCAGAATCTGATCATCGCCGGTGTACCGGAAAGCGAGAAAGCGAAGATCGAGAAGATCGCCAAAGAGAGCGGGTTAATGAATGCCGTCACGCCGCAGCGTGAAAACTCAATGGCCTGCGTGTCATTCCCGACTTGCCCGCTGGCGATGGCGGAAGCGGAGCGTTTCCTGCCGTCTTTTATCGACAACATCGATAATTTAATGGCGAAACATGGTGTCAGCGATGAGCATATCGTGATGCGTGTAACAGGCTGCCCGAACGGTTGTGGTCGCGCGATGCTGGCGGAAGTGGGCCTGGTGGGTAAAGCGCCGGGTCGCTACAACCTGCATCTTGGCGGCAACCGCATTGGGACACGTATCCCTCGGATGTATAAAGAAAACATCACCGAGCCGGAAATCCTGGCGTCGCTTGATGAACTGATAGGGCGCTGGGCGAAAGAGCGCGAAGCGGGTGAAGGCTTCGGCGACTTTACGGTGCGTGCGGGCATCATTCGCCCGGTGCTCGATCCGGCGCGCGATTTGTGGGATTAACCATCAGCCCGGTCTTGTAGGCCTGATAAGACGCGTGAGCGTCGCATCAGGCAAGGCAAACAGTGAGGAATCTATGTCCAAACTCGATCTAAACGCCCTGAACGAACTGCCGAAGGTAGATCGCATTCTGGCGCTGGCGGAAACTAACGCCCAACTGGAAAAACTGGACGCTGAAGGCCGCGTAGCCTGGGCGCTGGATAATCTGCCCGGTGAATATGTGCTTTCTTCCAGCTTCGGCATTCAGGCGGCGGTGAGCCTGCATCTGGTGAATCAGATTCGGCCGGATATTCCAGTGATCCTCACCGATACCGGTTATCTGTTTCCGGAAACCTACCGCTTTATTGACGAGTTAACGGACAAACTCAAGCTCAACCTGAAAGTGTACCGTGCTACCGAAAGCGCCGCCTGGCAGGAAGCACGCTACGGCAAACTGTGGGAACAGGGCGTTGAAGGCATTGAAAAGTACAATGACATCAACAAAGTCGAACCGATGAACCGGGCGCTGAAAGAACTTAACGCGCAAACCTGGTTTGCTGGCCTGCGCCGCGAACAATCCGGCAGCCGCGCCAATTTACCGGTGCTGGCAATTCAGCGTGGCGTATTTAAAGTGCTGCCGATTATCGACTGGGATAACCGAACTATTTATCAGTACCTGCAAAAACATGGCCTGAAATATCACCCATTATGGGATGAAGGATATTTATCGGTCGGTGATACCCATACAACCCGTAAATGGGAACCTGGCATGTCGGAAGAAGAAACACGTTTCTTTGGCTTAAAAAGGGAATGTGGATTGCACGAAGGGTAAATATTGCCGGATAAATTAAACGCCTCTGTCAGAAATGATGGGGGCGTTTTTATTTTGCGAGCAGTATTCCTGATTTTAAACGTGAACGCCGCTGGAAGAATTATCAGGTATAGAATGGCGTCGGGTGCTTGAGGCTGTCTGGCGTTAAGCATTCGCGAGGTTCCAGATGGACAAAAGCCCCAGGCGATATTTCTATCAACCTGAGGCTTACGTTCGAACCCAAACAATTCGAATGTTAGTCTCTTCTTTGCAGGGAGGCAAGACATGCTGACAAAATATGCCCTTGTGGCAATCATAGTGCTGTGTTTTACAGTACTGGGATTCACGCTGATGGTAGGCGACTCGTTGTGTGAGTTGAGTATCAGAGAACGTGGTATGGAGTTTAAGGCAGTTCTCGCTTACGAATCGAAGAAGTAGCCACCACGCGGGGGTAAAACCCATAAGCGCTAACTTAAGGGTTGAACCATCTGAAGAATGCGACGCCTCGGTGC
>OGXC01001111.1_pt1 | contig 21471 bp, 19 predicted proteins | sample 1576201 | NCBI WGS metagenome assembly OGXC01 (sample SAMEA3541562, study PRJEB24748) | human gut metagenome | biome: human gut; feature: human-associated habitat; material: faeces | place: China | collected 2012 | reverse complement strand
TCGAGCAAGATGCCCAAATCGAAGTGTAAAGTCTCTGTAAAAGGAAGCCACGTGAAGTTGTAAGGCATCAGTGTGGCGAATGTTCCGTCTTCCAGTCGTGGAGCGGAGAAATATTGGATAGCTGTAACGTAGGATAGTACTGCTACTGCTCCCAGTATCAGCGTACCGATTGTACCCGCTGTCCGGTGGGACATCCACTTACCTCCGATTCCCAATATGAGAAAGGAGAAGAAAGGAAGAAGGAGTATTAGAATTGTTAGTTCCATACAGTTTTATTTAATTACTTGAGTTATTATTAATAATTTTTGGTCTTATAGCTGATAATCACTATACTCGGACCTTCTGTTTGGTTTCCCGGTGTGAAACTAGTTGTTCCTCGGTGAGAAACACTTTGTTTCTCGGTGTGAAACGAAGTGTTTCAAGGGATGAAACACCTTGTTCCTGGGAATGAAACAAATCACCACTTCAACTCGTCCAGATTGCGCACCTGAATGCTTCGAAGATTACGATAAATGTTAATCATGATGGCGATAGCTATTGCAGTTTCCGCAGCCGAGATGGCGATGGAAAAGAGTGCAAAGAAATAACCCTCCATTCCCCCCGGAAAAAGGAAACGATTGAATACGGCGAAGTTGATGTCCGTAGCATTCAGCATTAACTCTACAGAAATCAGGATAGCCAGTGTATTTCGGCGGGTAAAGAATCCATAGATTCCTGCAAACATCATGATGGTAGAAACTACCAGGTAATATTCCATGTGTATCATATTCGAACTCTATTTTGATAGTTAATACTTAAAATTCCTATCTCTTACGTGCAATCATGATGCCACCGATGATACACGCCAGCAATAATATGCTGACAGCTTCGAAAGGCAATACATAACCGTATTTGTCACTACTTAATAAAGCGTTCCCGATAGCATGAATGCTAATTTCTTGCGGGGCCAAATTAGCTGTCTGCATGAAATCGTGCTTCAGTGTGATAAACAGGATAATGGCCAAACCGGCAATCATAGTGAAGAGTCCGGCTAAGACTTTACTTCGTTTTGCTTTCTCGGCCCGGTCGCCTTCTCCGCTGGTCAATAGGATGGAGAATACATAAAGAACGACGATACCACCGGCATAAACCATAATCTGAACGGAACCCAGAAAGGTGTAACCCAGCAAAAAATAGATGCCGGCCGTGCCGAAGAGCACGAAGAGCAGGTAGGTGGCCGAGCGTACGATACGTTGGGTAGTCACCGTCATGATGGACATAGCAATAATAAATGCTGCCAAAAAGTAGAATACTACTGTTTCAAGTGTTGATCCCATATCTAAACTTCTTTTTTCTTTTCTATTACTTTACTACCGTCGTGGTTCAACTTCAGGACAAGTTTCGTCCGGTCGAAGACTGCATGTTCGAAGTTCTGGTCGAATGTGATGGCATCGTGCGGACAAGCATTGACACAGAGCTGGCAGAACATACAGGCACCCAAATCATATTCATAGGTTGCTAGGATTTTCTTCTTCTTCTTTCCATCTTCTGTTTCGACGGTTTCGCTGGTCACTTTGATTGTATCGTTCGGACAGGCCATTTGACACAGTCCGCAAGCTACACAGCGATGTTCATTATTCTCATTGTGGGGCATATTCAGCGTACCACGAAAACGGTCGAACATTTTCAGTTCTTTCCGGTTTTCGGGGTATTGCTCGGTCACTTTCTTACGGAAGTATACCTTGATGCTGGTTTTCATACCCGTTGCCAGTGTACTGATGCCATGCACCAGACCACCTAAGTACGTATATTTTTTATCTTTATATTCCATAATTTTCATTTATCAAAAGTGGAAGCCGAAAGCTACGCAGCATGCCATTAATAATAGATTTACCATAGAAATTGGAACCAGGTATTTCCATTCCAGATTCAAGATCTGGTCGATACGCAAGCGTGGGAAAGTCCATTTGATCCACATCAGAAGGAATACCACAAAGAATGCTTTGGCGAAGAACCAGATAAAGCCCGGAATATAATCCATTACAGTGTTAAATCCATCCAAACCAACAATGTGCAGCGGCATCCATCCTCCCAGGAAGATAGTGGCGGCAACACTGGCTACGATAAACAGATTCAAATATTCTGCCAGATAGAAGAAACCGAAGCCCATACCAGAGTATTCAGTATGATATCCGGCAGTCAACTCACTTTCTGCTTCGGGAAGGTCGAACGGGCCACGGTTACATTCTGCATTTCCGGCAATCAGATAGATGATGAAAGCAATGACCGCAGGAATATGTCCCTTGAAGATGAACCAACCATCAGCTTGTCCTTCTACGATTTCAGAAAATTGCATGGTTCCCGTCAGCACTACCATTGTCATGATACTCATACCAACAGAAAGTTCATAACTGATAATCTGTGCACCGCTTCTCATGGCACCAATCAAAGAGAATTTGTTGTTACTACCCCAACCGGCCAGCAAGATACCGACAACTCCAATGCTGGAAGCTGCCAACAGGAAGAACACGCCCACATTAAAGTCCAGAATCGCCGCACCTTTATTAAAAGGAATACAAGCGAAAGTCAGGAATGAAGCGATAATCACCATGAATGGAGCAAGATTGTAAAGGAAATGGTCGGCACCCTTCGGCATGAAGATTTCTTTGGTCAGCATTTTGAGCACGTCGCAGACCACTTGGATAGAACCCCATTTACCAACACGGTTCGGTCCAAGACGACACTGGAAGAAACCGCAGACCTTACGCTCCATGTAGATCAATATGATAGCCAGGATGGCATACAGTGCTACGAGGCACACGCCGACAGCTACACATTCTATAAAGATGGCTAATCCCTCCGGCATAATGGAGAGCAGTAGCTCATGTATCCAGTTTGTTACTATACTAAAGTCGAACATATATTTTTAATAATTAAGTATTATCTGTCAATATCCGGAACGACATAATCTATTGTTCCGCCAATAGCAATTAAGTCTGCAATCTTTGTTCCCCGGCAAATGGTGTCAATTGCAGCAACAAGCGGCAATCCCGTAGCACGGTAGTGCAGGCGGTAAGGCGTTTTGTCACCCTGACTTTCCAGGAAGACACCAAATTCACCACGACTTCCTTCTACTGCTGCATAGTAACTGCCTTCCGGAACACGGATGATAGGTTTCATCTTCTCCTGATAAGGTCCCTCGGGAATATTGTCTATTAATTGCTCAATGATGTTCAGACTTTCCATGATCTCATCCATACGCACCAGGTAACGGGCAAAGCAGTCACCTTCCGTATAAACGATTTCTTTGAAATCGACTTTGTCATATACACCGTATGGCATTCGTTTACGTACGTCACACGCCCATCCTGATGCACGGCCTGTACCTCCGGTACAACCGAAAGAGATGGCATCTTCACGGCTTAACACACCGACGCCTTTCATACGGCTTTGTGCAATGATGTTACCCGTGAATATATCGTGATATTCGTGGATGATTCCTCTCATATATGGAATGAACTCTTTTACTCGTTTGACGAAGTTAGGATGAAGATCAGCCTGTACACCGCCAATCGTATTGTAGTTCATAATCAGACGTCCGCCGCAAGTTTCTTCAAAGATATCGAGAATCTTCTCGCGGTCACGGAATCCATAGAAGAATGCTGTCAACGCTCCTAAGTCCATAGCAAGACAAGAGTAGAACAGCAAGTGAGAATCGATACGTTGCAACTCGTCCATTATGGTACGGATGTACTGCACGCGTTCACTGACTTCAATACCCATGGCTTTTTCAATACACATACACAATGCGTGGCGGTTCTGATGCGCACCCAAATAGTCCAGACGGTCTGTCAAAGCCAATGTTTGAGGATAAGTGAGGCTTTCATTCATTTTTTCGATGCCTCGGTGGATATACCCGCAGTTCGCATCAATCTTACGAATGATTTCACCTTCCAGAGAAACACGGAAGCGCATTACACCATGAGTAGCAGGGTGCTGCGGACCGATGTTGACTACATATTCTTCTTCGCCGAACAGTTTTGTCTCTTTGTTCTTGATGGTTCCGTCCGGGTTCAGTTCTATTTCTTGAGTCGTATCAAACGTCTCTTCATTGGTCATGCACAGTGGGTTATCCTTTTCCGGGTCGTTATCTTTACGCATTGGATAACCGATCCAATCGTTACGCAGGTAGAGCCGGCGCATATCAGGATGACCGACAAAGGTGATGCCATAAAAATCAAAAACTTCACGTTCGTAGAAGTCGGCTATCTTCCAGATGTCGCTGACAGACGGAATTTCCGGTAGCTCGCGGTTGGTTGTCGCTGTTTTTAGTGCTATCCGTTCGCCTGTAATGGTAGATTCCAGATGGTAGACTACGCCTAAGCCGCGGAGTTTTTCCGGAGCGTCTTTCTCATCGGCTACTCCCCAGTCCATACCGGTGAGGCTCTCGAGAAAGTCCATCTGTTTTTCATTTCGCAAGCGCAGCATCTCGTCGTGTAACGCTGCAGGAGCTATAAATTGTATTTCTTGCATAAATCAAATTAAATTAAGAATGAAAAATTAAGAATGAAAAATCTGCCGGGATGTTGCATGCGAATTCTTCATTCATCATTCATCATTCTTCATTTCTTAAATAATCCGGTTTCTTCTCTTTTCTGTTTACTCCACCAAAGAACTTTTCTATTTTCACTTTGCGTTGCAATTGCATCATGCCATAATAGAATGCTTCAGGACGTGGCGGGCATCCGGGAATATATACATCTACCGGAAGAATCTTGTCCACTCCGTTCACTACGTGATAGGACTTCTTGAAAGGACCTCCGCTGACAGCGCATCCGCCTACGGCAACCACATACTTCGGATCGGGCATCTGGTCATAAAGTCGTTTCAGTACCGGAGCCATTTTATTGGTGATTGTTCCGCATACCATAATCATATCAGCCTGACGTGGGCTGGCACGTGCTACCTCAAACCCAAAGCGGGCCATGTCATAACGCGCGGCACCCAGTGCCATAAATTCGATACCACAACAACTGGTTGCAAAGGTAAGCGGCCACAGTGAATTGCTGCGTCCCCAGTTGATAAAGTCGTCAAGTACTCCGAGGGCAACATTGGCTCCTCCTGCATTAAGTTCCTTGACCAACTTTTCCAATGATTCATTGTCAATAAACTCATCATACGGAATAGATTTTATTTTTGGCTTTTTGGTTATTTCCATTCCAAAGCTCCTTTCCTCCAGGCATAAGCAAGACCCAGAACTAAAATGATAAAGAAGAAGAGAACACTAATAAGTCCCTGTGGTCCCATGTCACGCATAACTACCGCCCACGGAAACAGAAAAGCTGTTTCGACATCGAACATAAGGAATAGGATGGCAAACAAGTAGTAGCCTACACGGAACTGCATCCATGATTTACCACGTGTCGGTATACCACATTCATAAGCCTCAAACTTTTGCAGGTTGTATGAACGGGGAGAGATAGCACGCGAGAGGGCTATTACTACACCGACAAAAGCAAGCGCTGTCAGTAAAACAACAACTAAAAATGTAAAATTCATAATTCAATAGCTGTTTAGATTGAATATTATATAGAAATAAGCAATTAGTCTATTCGCCCTATGGAGAATAAAACCAACTGTAATAAATGACGAGCAAAAGAGTCTACTGTACTGTAGGCTAAATGACAATCTTTCTCAACCCATATATATAATAGGAGATAGGATCGTAATAATATGTAGGAGAATGGGATGAGACAGGGTAAGGTGGACTTTGATGTTTGTAATGGTCACAGAAATAAGCGATTAACAAAAACATGCTTTTATCTGTCGGAACATGTGCGACGTCTGTATGACTCATATCACAGGTTTGAGTCGTATAAAGATTATAAAGACGTTCCAAAGCATCCTGAATCGGACGATCTTGTGATACATAGCATTTCTCCTGCCGATAAGTCGGGGAGGAAACTTTGCACATATCTTCCATTGCTCCGTTAGTTGCGCAATGGATGAGCAAAGCCAACACTAAAAGTAGTCCGAATTTTAAGCTTTGTTTCATCTTTCTCCTTTAACGGCTGCAAATATAGAACTAATATTTATACTTTTTGCAAAGTCCGTATGGCAAAAAAGCTTTTTTTAACTCCATATCTTTTAGATTCATTTTTTAATCAGTATGGTTTCACAAATATCATTTAGAATGGGGTAATTTCTCCATCTTCATTTGTTAAAAGATGCAATAAAAAGAATGATTTACGCTCTTTTTTGCGAATTACACAAAGAAAATACATTTTTTTGCAGATTAAGAAAGAATACATGATTATGAAACGCACACTTTGGTTTATATTTTTCCTTCTAAACTCCTTGTTTTACCTCTATGCAGATAGTGAGAATGATTCTTTGTTGAAGGTGTTAGACAAAGTGATTTCTGAACGTTTGATATATACCCAGAAAAAAGAAGCTACCATAAAAGAATTGAAGAAAAAGAAGGTTGGCCTTAATTCGTTGGAGGATATATATAATTTAAATAAAGAGATTATCCATCAATATGAGACTTTTGTCTGTGACTCGGCAGAACAATACATTCATGAAAATATTGATATAGCAAAAACGATCGGTAATAAAGAATATCTTTTGGAAGAGCAGCTCCGGTTGGCTTTTGTCTATTCCTTATCCGGTTTGTTTATTCAAGCAAATGATATTTTTAAGTCGATAAAATGTGCGGATTTACCCGATCATTTGAAAGCTTTGTATTGCTGGAATCGTATACGTTATTATGAAAATCTCATTAAATACACGGACGATGTACGTTTTTCAAACGAGTATATATCGGAAAAAGAGGCTTATCGGGATACTGTGATGAGCATCTTATTTGACCAGTCGGATGAATATAGAAAAGAAAAAGCTGTGAAGCTTCAAGATAAGGGAAGTACCAAAGAGGCTCTTCTGATTTTGACAGAGATATATGATAAACAAGAGCCGGCATCTCATGGATATGCTATGATGGCTATGGGACTTGCCAGGGCTTATCGGTTGATTGGGAATTATGCACTGGAAGAAAAGTTTCTAATGCTGGCTGCTATGACAGATACAAAACTGGCTGTCAAAGAGAATGAGGCATTATTGACATTGGCAGTTAATTTGTATCATAAAGGAGATATAGACAGGGCTTATAATTATATTAAAGTAGCGTTGGATGATGCCATCTTTTATAATTCCCGTTTTAAGAATACAGTAATTGCCCGCATCCATCCGATTATTGAAAATACATACTTGATCCGGTTGGAAAAACAAAAGCAGAACCTTCGTTTCTATATATTTCTGACTAGCTTGTTTGTGGTAGCTCTTGCTATCACCCTGTATTTTACATATAAACAAACAAAAATTGTATCCCGGGCTAAACGGCATCTTAAAGCTATGAATGAGGAACTGGTCGGGCTGAATAAGAATCTCGACGAAGCTAATCTGATTAAGGAAAAATATGTGGGGTATTTCATGAATCAATGTGCCGTTTATATTAATAAACTCGATGAGTACAGGAAGAATGTGAACAGGAAAATCAAGACCGGACAGATTGATGATTTATATAAGTCATCCTCCCGACCTTTTGAAAAGGAACTTGAAGAACTATATCATAACTTTGATAAAGCGTTCCTTAAATTGTATCCTAACTTTGTGGAAAAGTTCAATTCTTTGTTGAAACCGGAGGAGCGTTATAAACTGGAAAAGGACCAACTGAATACAGAATTACGCATATTTGCATTGATACGGTTAGGAATTACCGATGTTGGACAGATTGCTGTATTTTTGCATTATTCTGTGCAGACAATCTATAATTATAAGAGTAAAGTGAAGAGAATGTCCACTCTTGATAGTAATATCTTTGAGGAGGAGGTAAAAAAGCTTGGTTCTTTGTCTCAAAAATGATTCTATCCGGTTTACCAAAACTAAAAAATGGTCTTATTGTAAACTGTTGATTATTAAGTGTATATACGATGATTGATCTATAAAACGTTTACTTTCCCGCCTACTTCCACTAAGAAGTAGGCTTTTTTCATCTCTATATTTGCATCACAAGATTTTTGATAACTGAATACTAATCTAAAGAAACACACAACTATGAGTTTTTCAGAATTGTATCTTATTTATTATCCCAAACTAGTTCGGTTTGCAAAAGAATTTGTGATGTCGGAAGAGGATGCTGAGAACATAACGCAAGATGTGTTTACAGACTTATGGGAAAAGAGAGAGTCAATGAATCATATTGAGAATATGAATGCTTATCTTTTCAGACTTGTGAGAAACAAATGTTTGGATTATTTAAAGCATAAAGTATTCGAGCAAAAGTATGTCGAGAATGTGAAGGCTTCTTTTGAGATTGAGTTGAATCTGAAATTGCAATCTTTGGATCGTTTTGATGTATATGATATATCAGAAAGAAATCAGATGGAGAACCTGATACGGGATGCTATCAATAGTTTGCCTAAAAGATGCCGTGACATATTTTTGTTAAGTCGCATGGAAGGATTGAAGTATAGGGAAATATCCGAACGTTTGGGCATTTCGGTAAATACAGTGGAATGCCAGATGGGAATAGCACTAAAAAAGTTGAGAGCAAAACTCAATGTAACATTGGCTGCATAACTTTTTAATGATTTTATCGGTATTTTTTAGGGGTATTTATTGAGATAATCGTTCTTTGATAAAAAAGGACTGTGTATATGGAGAATTGTCTGAATAAATATTTTGCGGATGAATTTACTTCTGATGAAAAAACAGAGTTTCTCATAGAAGTGGAAAATAACGAAAGGCTGAAGGAAGAATTTATAGAAAATCAGAATTTGCTGGCACTCGTTGATTGGATATCTCCGGAATATGAAAATAATAAAGAAGTTGTCCAACATAAATTATATGAATTTATGTGTAGAATGGAGCAACACAAAGATAAATAGGTTTAGGATACCATGAATAAAATTTATATCATATTACTGACTGTTTTCTTTTATACAAATGTTTATTCTCAACAAGCTTATTTTGTTGATGGGTATCATGGCGGGATATATGGACATTATCCGGTAAAGTGGAAAACTCAATTCATTGTGGATCAGCTGGCTATGCATCCGGACTGGCGGATTTGTATGGAGATAGAGCCTGAAACATGGGATACAGTCAGAGTACAGACTCCGGAGGCTTATTTGCGTTTTAAAGAGATGGCTACCAGTGACCAGGTAGAGTTTACGAACCCTACTTATGCACAGCCTTATTGCTATAATATCTCGGGAGAGAGTATAATAAGACAGTTTCAATATGGTATTGCTAAAATAAACAAACATTTTCCGGGGGTGGATTTTGTAACCTATTCGGTAGAAGAACCTTGCTTCACAAGTTGCTTGCCACAAATCCTTAAACAATTCGGCTTTAAATATGCTGTATTGAAATGTCCCAATACCTGTTGGGGAGGGTATACTGCTGCTTATGGCGGAGAATTGGTTAATTGGGTGGGACCGGACGGGACTGCAATCTTGACCGTTCCCAGATATGCTTGTGAAAAACTAGAGCCGGGATCAACTTGGCAGACAACTGCTTGGGGAAATTCGGATGCTTATTTAAAAGATTGCCGTAACGCAGGTATCAAACACCCCGTTGGTATGTGTTTTCAGGATGCCGGATGGAAAAACGGCCCATGGCTGGGGAGTGGAAAGAACACAAAAAATAACTCTATATATATGACATGGAGAGATTACATTGAAAATGTCTCCATCGGAAAAACGGATGATAACTGGTATTTTTCACAGGAAGATATACATGTGAATCTTATGTGGGGAAGTCAGGTTTTGCAAAAAATAGCGCAAGAAGTACGTGTTTCAGAAAATAGAATTGTCATGGCAGAGAAAATGTCTGTAATGGCTTATCTGGAAAATAAATATATTTGTCGACAGGCAGATATGGATGAGGCTTGGCGTACGCTGATGTTGGCACAACATCATGATTCGTGGATTGTGCCTTATAATGGACTGAATAGAAAAGGAACATGGGCTGATCAGATTAAGCGATGGACAGATAGTACCAATCATCTTGCAGATGGAATTATTGAGGCATCTATGCAGAGCTTTAATGAAAAGTTTATTCCGCAAAATAATGCTCAACAGCAATATATACGTGTTTTTAATACATTAGGAATGAGAAGAAAGGAAGTCGTAAGTGTTCTTCTGTCTACGGAATCTGAAAATGCGGATTTAAGTGTTTATGACTGGAAAGGTAAAGATATAGGTTGTTTGGTAGAAAATGAAGGTAAAGAGATAAGATTATTTTTTGAGGCAGAGATTCCTCCCTTTGGTTATTCCACGTATTGTATAAAAAAGAAAGAAGCCGGTAAGAAAGAGGTTTCGGAGAGTAGATTCGTTTTGGAAGGTAATAAGGTGAATAAACAGGAATACGTGGTTGAAAATGATATGTATAAAATTGTTTTTGACTTATCAAAGGGAGGAACCATAAAAAGCCTGATAGCTAAAAAAGAAGGGAATAAGGATTTTGCAGGTAAAACGGAGAAATATGCCTTAGGGGAGCTACGAGGCTTTTTTTATGAAGAAGGTAAATTTCGTTCTTCTATAGAGACTCCGGCCAAGCTGACAGTAGTAAGGGATAATGTATATGAGCAAAAAATTAAGATAGAGGGTGAAATTGCTTCCCATCCGTTTACACAAGTAATCACTCTCACTAAAGGAACGAGACGGATCGATTTTGATTTGACGGTTGACTGGAAAAAGAATGTAGGTATTGGTGAATATAAAGAGGAACGTTGGCGTGATAATCGTCGGGCTTATTGTGACGATCGGTTTAAACTAAGTGTATTATTCCCGACTGATTTACATTCTCCCCATGTTTACAAAAATGCACCGTTTGATGTATGCGAAAGCAAACTGACTGATACTTTCTTTGGTTCTTGGGATCAAATCAAACATAATATTATACTTCATTGGGTTGACTTGGCTGAACAGGAAGGCGACTATGCTCTGGCTTTATTATCAGACCATACTACTTCTTATTCTTATGGAGAGGACTATCCGCTAGGACTGACTGCTCAATATTCGGGTGGAGGACTTTGGGGACCTGATTATAAAATAACACACCCTTTGAGGATGAAGTATGCAATTATACCTCATCGTGGCAAATGGGACAAAGCATCAATCGCAGATGATAGCGATTGTTGGAATGAACCATTGCTGCATTCTTGCTATCCAGTGGCAAAACCGGAATCGAAATCATTTATTGATTTACAGAATACTGGTTATCAAGTGAGTGCTCTTCAAATGAAAGATGGAAAGGTACTATTGCGCCTGTTCAATTCTGAAGGGGACGAAAAATTACAAAAGGTTACCATTGACATGCCATTATCCGGAGTGGAGGAAGTTGATTTGAATGGACAATGTATCGAAAGAAAGAAGATAAAAACACGTGCAGGTAAATCGGAAATGACGATTTCAATGCCTCGGTTTGGTATTAAGACTTTCGTTCTTAGTTTGACTTAAAATAATTAGATTATTGTTATGTATAAAGCGACTGCTAATCTTTTAATTGTTTGCTTTTTGTGTTGGATGACGGGTTGCTCATCAACCAATACCGTATCGGAAGATTTGGTTCCGACTGATTATGTAAACCCGTTTATTGGTGCCAGTACTAGTGTAGGGGCTGCCGGTGTTTATCACGGATTAGGTAAAACTTTTCCCGGAGCTACGACTCCGTATGGTATGGTACAGGTTAGTCCTAATACAATAACGGGAGGTGATAACGGTTCCGGATACAGTGATGAACATAAGACAATCGAAGGATTTGCCTTTACCCAGATGAGTGGTGTGGGATGGTTTGGTGATTTGGGCAATTTTCTTGTGATGCCTACAACTGGTGAATTATATAAAGTGGCAGGTAAAGAGAATAATGATAGTATAAAAGGATATCGTTCGGCTTATAACAAAGCCACTGAAACGGCTAAGGCCGGATATTATTCGGTAGAATTGACTGATTATCATATCAAAGTAGAAAGTAGCGCGACACCACACTGTGGAATTTTACATTTTACTTATCCTTCTAGTGACCAATCGCGTATTCAGATTGATTTAGCCCGTAGAGTAGGGGGAACATCTACTTCCCAGTATATTAAAGTTGTAGATGATTACACTATTCAAGGATGGATGAAGTGTACACCTGATGGTGGTGGATGGGGTAATGGTGAAGGAAAAGCTGATTATACCGTTTATTATTATGCACAATTTAGTAAACCTTTGACTAATTATGGCTTTTGGAGTGCAGATATTCCCGAACATTGGGTTCGGAAACGTGATGAAGTAGTGAGTATTCCTTATTTGACTCGTGTATCACAAGCTCCGGTTATAAAAGACAAGAAAGAACTGACGGGTAAACATCTGGGCTTTTTTACTGAATTTCCAACGAAGGAGGGAGAGACTGTAGAGATGAAAGTTGGTATCTCTTTTGTTGATATGGAGGGTGCTGCAAATAACTTTGAACAAGAAATAGCCTCTAAAAATTTTGGACAAGTAAAGCAGGAAGCTACTGAATTGTGGAATAAAGAACTTAATCGTGTCCGGATATCCGGTGGTACGGATGATGAAAAAACGATATTCTATACTGCCATGTATCATACGATGATTGATCCTCGTATCTATACAGATGTAGACGGACGTTATGTAGGCGGTGATTATAAAATACATACGGCTGACAGCACTTTTACAAAACGTACTATATTCAGTGGATGGGATGTATTTCGTAGTCAGTTTCCTTTGCAGACTATAATTAATCCGCGTTTAGTAAGTGATGAACTGAACTCATTGATTACTATGGCAGATCAGAGTGGGCGCGAATACTATGAACGTTGGGAATTGCTGAATTCCTATTCCGGCTGTATGTTGGGAAATCCTGCTTTGTCTGTTTTGGCGGATGCTTATATCAAAGGGATTCGTACGTATGATGCAGAGAAAGCATATCGTTATGCCGTTAACACATCCCGTCGTTTTGGTAATGATTCATTGGGGTATGCTCCGGAACCATTGAGTATTTCAACCACTTTGGAGTATGCTTATACTGATTGGTGTATATCTCAATTAGCGAAAGCTATGGGGAAAGAAGACGATGCCAAATGTTTCTATGAAAAGGGACAGGCATATCATTCTATTTTTGATAAAGAAAAGGGGTGGTTCCGTCCCCGTAAAGCAGATGGAACATGGGTAGAATGGCCGGAGAATGCACGTCTTAAAGAATGGTATGGGTGTATAGAAGCAAACTCTTATCAGCAAGGTTGGTTTGTACCTCACGATGTTCCGGGAATGGTGAACTTGATGGGTGGCAAGGAGAAAGTTATTGCGGATTTAACAGATTTCTTTAATAAAACTCCTTCTAATATGCTGTGGAATGAATATTATAACCATGCGAATGAACCTGTGCACTTCGTTCCTTTTTTGTTCAATCAGCTTGAAGTTCCCTGGTATACTCAAAAATGGACACGCTATACATGTGAAAAGGCTTATGCAAACAAAGTTGAAGGAATTGTTGGCAATGAAGATGTAGGTCAGATGTCAGCGTGGTATGTGTTGGCTGCTTCCGGTATTCATCCTTCCTGTCCGGGAAATACACGTATGGAGATTACAAGTCCGGTTTTTGATAAAGTAGAGTTCAATCTTGATCCCAGCTATTATACTGGTAAGAAATTCACGGTGATAGCTCATAATAACAGCATAAATAACGTCTATATACAAAAGGCCTTGTTGAACGGTCAGGAATACAATAAATGTTATCTTGATTTTGCGGACATTGCAGCCGGAGGTACATTGGAGCTGTTTATGGGTGATAAACCTAATGTTGAGTGGGGACTTTGATTGAATAACATACTCTAAAACAAATTGTTACTTTAAAATCTTGATAGTATGATGAATAAACTTGGGCTTATCATTATATCGGTTATATGTGCTCTAATCCAGACAGGGTGTGCAGAGCAGAGTACATGGATGTCTTTGAACAGCTCTAATCCTCGGATTATCTGGGAAGTGAAACCCCAGGCAGATTTAGAGAACATAACCGGAGAGCAGATTTCTACTCCGGAATTTAAAATGTCCGATTACGTTAAAGGTGTGGTTCCCGGAACTGTTTTTACTGCTTATGTTGAAGCAGGAATCGTTCCAGATCCTAATTATGCCGATAATATTTATAAAGTAGACGAAACGTTTTATAACCGTCCTTTCTGGTATCGTACGGAATTCGAACTCCCGTCTTCTTATTCGGAGGGGAAGCGGGTATGGCTTCATTTCGACAATACGAACCGCTTTGCCGATTTCTATTTTAATGGCGAGAAGATATCAGGAACAAAAACATCTACTAAAGATGTAAGCGGTCACATGTTACGTTCGAAGTTTGATGTGACCAATCTGATAAAGAAATCCGGTAAGAATGTGATAGCTGTTCTGATTACCGATGCCGATCAGAAAAAGACGCGTAAGGCTAAAGACCCGTATGGAGTTGCGTGTAGCCCCAGTTATCTGGCTGGTGCCGGTTGGGACTGGATGCCATACGTTCCGGGACGTCTGGCTGGTATCACAGGCAATGCCTATCTTGTGGTAACGGGAGATGTAGTGATGGAAGATCCTTGGGTACGTTCAGAGTTACCGACCTTGCAGAAAGCAGAGCTTTCTGTCTCAACAGATATTAGAAATGCTTCTTCTTCCCCCAAAGATGTCGTTGTATCCGGAGTGATTCAGCCGGGGAATATTTCTTTCTCTAAAGACATTCGGGTAGAAGGAGGAACAACAGCCAGACTATCTATTAACAAAGATGACATAGCGCAATTGGTCGTTGACCATCCGAAACTTTGGTGGCCGAATGGTTATGGTGATCCCAATCTTTATACTTGTAAGCTGACTTGTTCTGTAGATGGAAAAGTGTCGGATGTAAAAGAAATGACATTCGGTATCAAGAAGTATGAGTATAAAATGGTCGATAATGTAGTGGGATATCCTGTTCTTACATTCTTTATCAACGGACAGAAGATCTATCTGAAAGGTGGAAACTGGGGAATGAGCGAATATCTGCTTCGCTGTCAGGGTAAAGAGTATGAAACGAAAATCAGACTTCATAAGGAAATGAATTACAATATGATCCGTCTATGGACAGGGTGTGTTACTGATGATGAGTTTTATGATTATTGTGATAAATATGGGATTATGGTATGGAATGATTTCTGGTTATATGTAGCATACAATGACGTGGCTCAACCGGAAGCATTTAAAGCGAATGCTCTTGATAAAGTCAGACGCCTTAGAAACCATCCTTCTATTGCTATTTGGTGTGGGGCAAATGAAACGCATCCGGCACCTGATTTGGATAATTACCTGCGTGAAATGATTGCGAAGGAGGACAATAATGACCGTATGTATAAGTCTTGCTCCAATCAGGATGGATTGTCCGGAAGTGGTTGGTGGGGAAATCAACCTCCAAGACACCATTTTGAAACTTCAGGCAGTAATCTGGCATTTAATACACCGGCTTATCCATACGGTATTGATCACGGTTACGGTATGCGTACAGAAATAGGAACGGCCACTTTCCCCACATTTGAAAGCATCAAAGAGTTTATCCCGGAAAAAGACTGGTGGCCTCTGCCTACTGATGAGCAGTTGAAGAATGATGATGACAATGTATGGAACAAACATTTCTTCGGTAAGGAAGCGTCTAATGCCAACCCGGTTAATTATAAGAATTCAGTGAACACACAGTACGGAGAATCATCCGGACTGGAAGAATTCTGCGAGAAAGCGCAAATGCTGAATATCGAAGTGATGAAAGGTATGTATGAGGCTTGGAACGATAAGATGTGGAATGATGCAGCCGGACTTCTGATCTGGATGAGCCATCCGGCTTATCCCTCGTTTGTATGGCAGACTTATGACTATTATTACGATCCTACAGGTGCTTATTGGGGAGCAAAAAAGGCTTGTGAACCTTTACATATCCAATGGAATGCTTCCAATAACAATATAAAAGTAATAAATACTACAGCAGAGGACTTGAAAGGTGCAATAGCTAAAGCTACAATTTATGACCTGAATGGAAAAGAAGTGCCTGCATACGGACAGACAAAACAGGTCGATGTGGTAGCCAGCAACATTGCAGAAGCTTTTTCTTTGAACTTTAACCCTTTCAATCTGGCTTATGGAAAGAAGGCTGTAGCTTCTTCTTCAACAGGTGCCTCTAAAAGTGCTTCAATGGTTACTGACGGAGGAGCCGGAAGTCGTTGGGAAAGTGCATACAGTGATCCTCAATGGATATACATTGATCTTGGTAAAGAAGAAAAGATAGAAAAGGTTATTTTGAAATGGGAGGCAGCTTGTGCTAAGAAATACGAACTGCAAGTATCGAATGATGCGCAAGAATGGAAAACCGTTTATGCCAACAAAGATGGAAGAGGTGGTACTGAACAGATTGAATTGGAACCTGTTACAGCACGTTATGTGAAATTGGCAGGCATCAGCCGTGCCACACAGTTTGGATATTCTTTGTTCGAATTCGAAATCTACGGTGAGAAACCAAAAGAGATAGAAGAACTGACTCCGCTTCATTTTATCAAGTTGGAACTGATAGATGCCAAAGGTAATTTAATCTCTGAAAACTTCTATTGGCGGAATGGCGTGAGAGATCTTGACTATACATTGCTGAACACACTTCCGGAAGTTGCTTTGTCTTGCCGATTGGTGGATAAATCGATGTCTGACGGAAGGATGAAGATAGCTGTAAAGAACAATTCCGAGACTGTGGCTTTTGCTAATCGGGTGAGGCTTGTTAATAAGGCTACGCAAAAACGAATACTTCCAATTATTATGTCCGATAATTATGTGACGTTGATGCCGGGCGAAGAAAAGGTTATCACTATGGAGGCGACTCCCGAACTGTTGAAAGGAGGCGTAAGTGTATTGGTGAAACAGTATGGGAAAGCAGAGAAGAATAAGCTGGATATAGCAGATTGATTGTTGTACGGTTATCTTTATGGTTTGATTAAAAGAATAAAGAAAATGGCTAATAGACTAAAAATGAGGATACTCTTGTTGTTATCTTTAGTTTATATAAATTGCGATTACTTACAGGCACAAACAACAATACCCCGGTTTGAAGAAGGGGAACGTGTGGTATTTGTAGGAAACAGCATTACTCACGGCGGACATTATCATTCATTTATCTGGTTGTATTACATGACTCGTTTCCCGGATAAACCGATTACTATCATGAATGCCGGAATTGGTGGAGAGAGTGCGTGGGATATGAAGGATCGCTTGGACTATGATGTTTTCAACAGGAAACCAACTTATGTGACTCTAACTTTCGGTATGAATGATACCGGTTATGATATTTACATGAAAGACGATGCAAAAGAACTGTCGGAACAACGGATTGCAAAGTCATTGGAAAGCTATCGGGAAATAGAAGAACGCTTACTGGCTAAAAATAAAATAACTACCCGTTATAGAGCATTATCCGTAAGGCCGCGGGCCGGACATGTCCGGCCCCTACAGCAACCGCAAATTTATTTTATTCCCCATTCCGCCAACATCCCCGCGCCCCCTCTGCTACACTGTAGCCATGGGGGTGAACGGCATGGACAAAACGGCGGACGACTGGCGGCGCTTTGCGCAGACAGGCAGCATTTACGACTATCTGACGTACAAAAATCAACAAAACACAGCACGGGAGGACGTATATGCAGGTGGCAACAACGGGCCTTGTGCTGCGGCAGGTCAAGGTGGGCGAGGCAGACCGGATCCTGACAATCCTGACGCCTGACCTCGGCGTGGTGTCGGCGTCGGCCCGCGGCAGTCTGCGGATGAAGAGCGCCCTGTTCAGTGCAACAGGGCTGTTCTGCTACTCGGAATTCACGCTCACCAGCGGGCGCAGCCACTATTTTGTGGACACTGCGCAGGTCAAAAAGGTGTTCCACGGCATCTCTGCGTCCATTGAGGGCATGGCTCTGGCCAGCTACATGGCGGAGATCGCGGCGGAGCTTTCCCCCGCGCCGCCCGAGGCCGACGCCCAGCTGCGCCTGCTTCTCAACTGCCTGTATATGATCAGTGAGCGCCACTATCCCTGCGCGCAGCTCAAAGCCATCTATGAGCTGCGCGCCCTGACGCTAGCGGGCTATATGCCGGACGTGCTGGCCTGCGCGGGCTGCGGTAAATACGACGGGGGAGAGTTTTACCTTGACCCTGTCGAGGGCCGTCTGCTCTGCGCCGACTGTGCCGAAAAAGCGCGCCATATCACGAATCTGGACAACGGCGCGCTGTACGCCCTGCGCCATATCTGCCTGGCCGAGGATAAAAAGCTGTTCGGGTTCAAAATCTCGCCCGAGAGCTTACAGGAGCTTTCCCGCACCAGCGAGCAGTACACGCTGGCGCATTTGGAGCATGGGCTGAAAAGCCTGGATTTTCTCAAATCTGTACTTGAATAAGGAGACCTAAACCCTGTTATGGATACCGCCTATAAAACAACACTGGAGCTGGACAAGGTCCTGAACCGCGCTGTACAGCTCTGCGCCTGCCAGGAAACGAAAGAAATGATGCAGGCGCTGGAGCCGGCCCCCACGATTGAGGATGAGCGCTACGACCTGACCCAGACCAACGCCATCAACGCGCTGCTCATCAAGAACGGCAGTCCCCGCTTCGGCAGCGTGCGCGAGGTGCGCCGCATCGTCGCCCACGCCCGCAAGGGGGGCATCCTCTCGATGGGGGAGCTGCTGGAAATTGCCGCGACCCTGCGCAATTTCTCGGGCCTGTCCCAGTGGTACGGCCTGAGCGAGCATGAGATGCTGCCCACCGACGACCTGTTTTTTGCGCTGGCCCCGCAGCCGGTGCTGGAAAAGCAGATTTCGGAGAGCATTATTTCTCCCGAGGAGATGGCCGACACTGCCAGTGTGACCCTCCACGATCTGCGCCGCAAAATCCGCCAGACCGAGGATTCCATCCGCACCAAGCTCGATAACATCATCCGCAACTCCACCACCAATAAATTTTTGCAGGATGCCGTCGTTTCCCTGCGCAATGGCCGCTACGTCGTGCCTGTCCGCGCCGAGTACCGCGGTGAGGTCGGCGGCGTCATCCATGACGTCTCGTCCACCGGCGCAACGGTCTTTGTAGAGCCTACCGCCGTCGTCGAGGCCAACGCCCGCATCATGCAGCTGCGTGCGCAGGAGCAGGAGGAGATCACCCGCATCCTGACCTCGTTCTCGACGCAGGTCGGCTCGCTGGAGCCGCAGTTCACCTACAGCTATGACGCGATGCTCAAAATCGACCTGCTGCTGGCAAAGGCCCGGCTGGCTGTGGAGCAGAACGCCTTTATGCCCGCCGTCAGCGACACGGTGCACTTCAAGCTGAACAAGGCCCGCCACCCGCTCATCGACAAGAAAAAGGTCGTGCCTGTGGACATCGAGCTGGGCAGCGAGTACGACACCCTCGTCATCACCGGCCCGAACACCGGCGGCAAGACCGTCACACTCAAGACCATCGGTCTGCTCGCGGCCATGACGCAGTGCGGCCTGCACATCCCGTGTGCCGACGGCAGCACCATGCCGGTGTTCCACGAGATCATGGCCGACATCGGCGATGAGCAGAGCATCGAGCAGTCGCTGTCCACGTTCTCGGCGCACATGACGAACACCGTGCGCATGCTCAAGGAGTGCGACGACCGGTCGCTGCTGCTGTTCGACGAGCTCGGCGCCGGCACGGACCCGGCAGAGGGCGCGGCGCTGGCCATCGCCATCATCGAGCACGCGCGCAAGTGCGGCGCGCTCATCGCCGCCACGACGCATTATACCGAGCTCAAGGTCTACGCCACGACGCAGCCCGGCATCATGAACGCCTCGTGCGAGTTTGACGTGGACTCCCTGCGCCCGACGTACCACCTGCTCATCGGCATCCCCGGCAAGTCCAACGCCTTTGCCATCTCCGAGCGGCTGGGCCTGCCGCAGGAGATCATCGACGACGCGCGCAGCCGCGTCAGCACCGAGAGCGCGAGCATGGAGGCCACCATCGAAAAGCTCGAGCAGGTGCGCCAGCTCATGGAGCGCGACCGTGCCGAGGCGGCGCGTCAGCTGCGCGAGGCGGAGGAAAACCGCCGCAAGTCCGAGCGCCTGAAGGCGGAGCTCTCCGTCCGGCTGGAAAAGGCGGACGAGAAGGCCCGCCGCGACGCCGAGCGCATCATCGGCGACGCGCGCCGCACGGCGGACGAGGTGATGCGCGAGCTCGACGCGCTGCGCAAAATGGAGAAAACGGACGCCGACCACCACCGCGCCAACGACGCGCGCGCCGCCCTGCGCCGTAAGCTGAACGTGGCCGAGGACGCGGCCGCCGCCGCGGCGCACCCGCAGCCCAGGGAGAAGAAAGTCTCCGCCCGCCCGGTGCGCGTGGGCGACACCGTGCAGCTGCGCAAGATGGGCGACATCAAGGCGACCGTCACGGCCATCTCCGCCGACCGGACGCTGACCCTGCGCGCGGGCATCATGAACGTGACGGCCAAGGAACAGGACGTGTACCTGCTCGAAAACGAGAAGCCCGAGGCGCAGAAGTTTGCCGCCGCGCACGCAGCCAGCCTGCGCAATGTGGCCGCCGAGTCGGAGATCGACCTGCGCGGCATGGACACGATGGAGGCCGTCGCCGCGACCGAGCGTTTCCTCGACAACGCCGTCATGGCCAAGCTCGAGAAAGTCACCATCATCCACGGCAAGGGCACCGGCGCGGTGCGCAAGGCAGTGCGGGAGCACCTCAAGCGCAGCCGCTACGTCAAGTCCTTCCGCCCCGGCCGCTACGGCGAAGGCGAGGATGGTGTGACCATCGCCGAGCTTCGGTAGAGCAGCCCCCGTCCCCCGCGGGAGCGCGTGGGGGGCCTCCGGGGGGAATCGATTCCCCCCGGAAGGCGCGGCTTTGGAGCGAAGCGACAGGCTTTCCGCAGAAAGCCTCCGCGCCGTGAGGACGGCGTAACGAGCGCCAGGCTGCGGCAGGCGGAATGTCTGCCATCTGCGGACATTCGTGCCCCAGAGGGGAAGGAGTAAACTGGTTCGTCAATCAAACCAGTTTCTTCAACTTAATTTGTGTATTTTGTCATTGACGGTTTGGGATAAATTTGATATTCTATAGTACGAAGTATGCGAATGCATCTTGGGGGGAAAACGCTATGTATATGAAAGAGGCAGTCGTGAACAACCAGGTCGGCCTGCATGCGAGACCGGCCACGTTTTTCATCCAGAAAGCCAACGAGTTCAAGAGCTCCATTTGGGTGGAGAAGGATGAGCGCAGAGTGAACGCCAAGAGCCTGCTGGGTGTGCTCTCTCTGGGCATTGTCAAGGGGACTTCCATCAACCTCATTGCAGACGGCCCCGACGAGAAAGAAGCGGTGGAGGCTCTGATTGAGCTGATCTCCTCCAACTTCTCCGAGTAAGCGAACGAGCGAGAGAAAAAA
>OGXC01001100.1_pt1 | contig 21595 bp, 17 predicted proteins | sample 1576201 | NCBI WGS metagenome assembly OGXC01 (sample SAMEA3541562, study PRJEB24748) | human gut metagenome | biome: human gut; feature: human-associated habitat; material: faeces | place: China | collected 2012 | reverse complement strand
GGACAGGTGGTTTCCATTTTTCCGGACAGACGGCTTCGCCGCAACGGAATATTCAATAGGATAATTTACAATATAGTTGATTTTAAGGAGGAAAATTTATGGAAAATGAGCAATATCTGTTGCTGGAGTTAAAGAGAACAATAGAAGCGGTGATTAAGTATAAAAAATTGGATTATTCGACCTTTTGTTCAATATATACTCAATCAGAGAAAGAACGAAGATGTTATAAAAAAAATGCTCTTACATCGGTTATCCATTTAAAAGAAGCACATCCTAATATGCGGGATTTGTACAAATATAGATTCGCTATGATTGAAGAGATAATAAGTTTATTAGAAAGTGAAAAAATACCATATGCGATTTTAAAAGGGGCGTATTTGGGAGATATTGCGTATGGGGATTTGAACAAGAGAACTTCTAATGATATAGATTTTTTAATTACAAAAGAGTATATTAAAGCTGTAAAGTCCATTTGCCATAAAGCACAATTTGTGGCGGGAAAAAGTGATAGAAAAAACGAAAAGATTATTACTTATAATAGAAACCAAGAATTAGCATTTTTACTAAATACACATCAGATTTCGACTATGGTTAAAGTTGATAGGAATAGTGAACTTGGCTATTATGATACAGTCATAGATTTTAATTTTAAAGTCACTTGGGGAGAGTATAAAGGAAAGGAGATTTCGACAGAAGAATTTTTAGAAAATGTGGAGCGGGTGACTGATAGCAATGGCTATATATATAAAGTTTTGAAGCCCAATTATTTCTTTATCCAACTTTGTCTACATGCTTATAAAGAAGCAAATGGATTATTTTTTATATATAATAATAATGGTCTAATGTTAAGAGCATTTGTCGATATTTATTTTTATATTTGCGAAAAAAATAAATGCCTAAACATAGACAATATTATGGAAATAGTTAATAAATATGAGATTCAATCATATATTTATTTTATTCTATATATGATCAGGAAACTTTTTGGAGGCAACGACTGGCTTAATAGTATGATAAAAAGGCTGTTAAGTAGTAATTGCGATACTGAAATCGTGAATTTTTTTGGTTTCGATAAAGAAAAGACATGGCAAAATATTGGAGTATTGCAACGCTTTATTCCAGAGATTGTGGAACCATTCTTGAAAAAAACATTATCTACTGAGGAGATAGATAAAATTATGTCTATACGTGAAGATTTTTACTAAAGGAAGGAGTACAGGTTATTACAAGCAAAAGTTTTAAATGGTACAAACAACAAGTTTTATTTGATTTTGGATTGAGAGATTTGGATGAATTTTTTCATAATGTCAAAATTTTTAATGGGGCAGAACGACTTGAGGTTCAGAACCTTATGATGGAACAATTTTTGTATAATGCAAATGAAAAGAATAATAGTTGTATTATTATAATTGTTCCAATACATCCTTGCTATCAACTAAAAAATTACATAGTACATGGATTTGATGAATATATTTCTATCCAAAATGAAATTTTTACAAATCGTGAGAAAGAGATCTGGCTATGTACCAATCAAGAAGCTAAAGTTCCGGAATATTCGGGCAGATTTAGTATTGATGATATGCGTGGAATCGAAACACATATTTTGGAATATGTGCCAGGTAATTATCCAAGGCGATTAGAACTTGTGACTAAGGAAGAAAATTGTGAACCGCTCATGCGAAATTATTGGGGAATGCCTTATATAAGACTTAATAAGGGAATCAGTCATCGAGAGAGGAGCTGTGAAACGAAAATAATAGTAGAGCTTGAGCAACAAAGAGAGAATATAGAACGATTCCAGAGTTGGCTGAAAAAACTTTCAATTTCAAGTGTAAGTTTTGATTTTAAATTGTGTGGAGATTCGTTTACAATTCTTGATTGGGATATAGGGGGTAAAGAAAGAGCATTGAGAAATATAATTGATGTTTATAAGGAGCAGTTTCCGGAGATGATTTAACTACCCCATTTATTAAATTTTAAATACGAGGAGATAAGAGATGACTTGCAAATTTTGTGGATGTGGAAAAAACATAATTCCAGTATATTACCAGAATAAAAAAGTGAATAGTTTAGTTCATGAAAGTGAGAATTTTTATGTTATAGTTAGCATTGGTGCCGTAGTGGAGGGACATTTACTCATTATTCCTAAGTCACATTATTGGAGTATGGGAGAATTGCCGGATGAACTAATAACAGAACTTAGTGAGATTACGTTCTATATAGAAAATATGTTAAAAAGTGAATATAAGAAAAATGTTATATGCTTTGAGCATGGCACAGGAAATAAAGAAAGTGTGAGCGCTGCGTCGGTTGTCCATGCCCATTTGCACATTTTACCCATATCTGAAAGTATTACTGACAGTGTCAAACATGAGGGGCACCGCTTAATTCCTATAAATGGTTTTAAAGACTTGAGCAAGTATGCGGATGCTGGCGAGTCGTATTTGTTTTTTAGAGATATCGATAATAAAATGTATTGTGTGGAAGGAACGGGGTTGCCATCACAATATTTTAGAAGGATAGTATGTGAGACTTTTAATATGGAAAATTGGGATTGGCATCATTCATATAATATAGATAATGTGTACCATACTGTTCAAAGATTGAATAGGAGTGACTGGACCCAGAAAAAGTAGTCGCTAAATATCTGCATTAGCATTTGTGCATTGTGATGATGATTTCCTCAGCCTGTATAGGAGATGGAAAAAATTCTGAACAATTAACAACGGGATAGTGCTGTTAATTTACGGACTCTGTATAAAGAGAATAAAGACATGGTTTGTAATTATCATTTGGAGTAAATTGCAGGTGATGGTCTATAGCACTGCTGCAAACACAAAAACAAATCATTTGAACCCTTTATATTGGTTTTTGAATCGCGAGTCCTACTTTCACATTTTTACGAAAGGGTATTCTTGTTCCCTGGAGAAAAAGGATACTGAGATCCTAGAATTGTGGAATTAGGAATATATAAAAATAAAATAATTGGTTGAAATTTGTTATATAGTGATATGGAAAAGATTCATAGAAGGGAGGGGAATTATTTTAGGAATAAATGGAAGTAGCTATATTGTATTTTTAAAAATTTGGGTATGTCCGGTAAAGAAATAGTAAAAATATAGCCCTCTGACTTCACTGATCGGGATGAAAGGTGAAAGCCAGGGGGCTATTTAATCTCCAGTTCTTGGGGTAAGACCATGTTTGTGTCAGGGCAAGATTAGCGTAACTGCCCCTTGCACTGGAGGTTTAAAGCTGATAAAATCCTATCTTTGACAGTTAAATTTATCAATACATCGCTGAAAGCTTATATATAAAAACTAAAAATTCGACAAAAATATAAGTATTCATGCGGTGTATACGCTGTTTTGCACTTGGAGAAGTGTCAAACTACCGGGATTTTTACAGTAACGCCTTGATTTTGGCATAAAGAAAAATCGGCAAATCTTTCAAATTCATTGACAATGCTGCTTCAAAAATATAAAATATTACAAAATCACAGCTACAAATATTTTGGGGGAGACTGTCCGAAAACTAGGATGAACCTTCACTGAAATTTAGATTGATTCACTCATATGAGTGTTCAATATCAATAAAAAATGTACATTGAAAACTGAATAAAGTACACAGAAATCATGCAGCGATGGTTCAAATATAGTATAATAAAACCAGAGAAAATATTCTGTTTTGAGGTGTGATGAGATGCCATATGTTTCAGGTTTTGATCGTGATCAGTTAATGTGCTGTTCATGGGACGCATTTGTAGATGAAGAAAGTATTGCGAGGATAATAGATGCATTTGTAGAGCATCTTGATATAAAGAAACTGGGAGTAAAGACTGCCGCAATTGAAGGTCGCTCATCATACGATCTCAAAAGTATTTACAAACTCTATATTTATGGAAGCAGAAAAGGAATCCGTTCCCCACGGAAACTGGCAGAGAGCTGCAAAGTGAATCTTGAAGTGAAATGGATGACTGGAGGAGTAGAACCTGATTTCCGAACGATTGCAGATTTTAGGAAAAACAACATAGACAGTCTGAAAGAGATTTTTCATGAATTTAACAGGAAAATTTCAGGTGCGGTAGAATGGGGATTTTCATCTGTAGATGGAACGAAGATCCAGGCTAATAATTCGAAAGACAACAACTTCACAAAAAACAAACTGGATGACAGAATCAAGTGGCTGAATGGACATACAGATGAATATCTGTGGATACTTAACAAAATGGATCAGCAGGAAGAAGCAGATGAAATCCAGGGAGAACTAACCAGAGCAGAACTTGAGGCTAAATTAAAAGAGGCACAGGAACGGCTTGTGAGATATGAAGGATACCAGAAACTAATGGAAGAAACCGGAGCATCGCAGCTGTCAATCACAGATGCCGACGCAAAGCTTATGAAGAATAAGAATGGTTTTGCGGTAGCATACAATGCTCAGACAGCGGTGGATTCAGAAACCCATCTGATCCGGGATTTCCAGATGACAAATCAGGTGACGGATCATGGTTTATTGGAAAGTACTATGGCAGAAGTGAAAGAAGCAGAGCCAGAAAAAATCGTAGAGGTAGTGGCTGATAAAGGCTATGAGGATACAGAAGATATGGTAGGCTGCCTGGAGAATGGTATTATTCCCCATGTCATAACAGATGACGGAAAAGATGGTTACGAAATCGAAATATCTTATGAAAAGTCGGAAGCTGATCTTACCAGCACGGATCCAGAGGAATTAAAGAAAGCACTGCATGCAGGACAAATACCGGAAGCTTATGCGTCAGTAATACAGGATATAAAGGTAGAGACTGTGCGTCGGAAAGTGATAGATAAAAAACCGGAAAAAAGCGGTGTATATGGAAGTCCGGAAGAAATGTTGGATAAGGCGAAAACGGGGTATTTTGTCAGAGATCCGGAGAGAAATCTGGTATACTGTCCGGCAGGAGAGATCCTGAGGCAGAAATGCATAAAGAAAAACGGGAATATCCGTTATTCAAACAAAAATGCGTGTAAGAATTGCCCGAACCGAAATAAATGTTACAAGGGAAAAGGCGAGTGGAAAGAAATTGATTTTACAAAAGATCAGCTGGAGAAACCTTGTAAAGACTGGCTGAAAACAGAGGAAAATGCACCAGAAGAAGCAAAGCCAAAAGAAAAATGGCATTACGAAAAGAGACAGGTTGTAAAGTTCTTTCTGAAACCAGACAGGGAGAAAACAAACCCGAGGATGTGTCTGTCGGAGCATCCATTTGGAACTATAAAGCGTGCTATGGGATCCACTTATTTTCTTCTAAAAGGAATGAGAAAAGTGGGTGGGGAGTTTGCGCTCTTTTGTTTGGGATATAACCTGGAAAGAGCCAAGAATCTTCTTGGATTTCATAAAATGATGGAATTAATGGAACAGGCATAAGCCTCTTTCTCAATCCTGTGTATTTTATTCAGTTTTCAATGACACAGATTTGAAGAAAGGGGCTAAATATATGCTTGAAAATCAAGTTTTCGGACGGGCTGGGGGGGTATTATGTACAGGATTGCATTATGCGATGATGACAAGGAAATTCTCGAGTTGATAAGGAAAAAGGTTGCAGCGTATTGCACACAGAAAGAAGTTCAGGCCGAATTGATTACGTTTGATGATAGCGATCTTCTTGCTGATGTAATTGAAAGAAAACACATCTACGATGCTTATATTTTGGATATTGAGATGCAAAATTACTCAGGCATAGAGCTTGCCACTATGATTAAAGAACGTTCTGCACTAGCCTATATAATCCTTTTAACTGCTTACTCCAATTATGCGGTTTATGCTTGCGGCAGAGGCATTTTTAGGTATGTCTTAAAGGAAACGATGGAGAGTGAATTACCAAGAGTTTTAGATAGCCTTTTTGAAGCATTGGAACAGGTCAATAATAATAAATACTACATCGTTCAGAATCAAAGGAGATATTTGAAGTTTCTCCATAGGAATGTGGTGTATATATGTCGAGAACAGAAAAACGTAAAATTTGTTTTAGCAGATGGAAAAAGTGTTAATGAAAGAACAACACTGGAAAAAGTTTATAAAACTCTATCTACAGACGAGGATTTTTTTCAATTGGACAGAGGATTTATATTAAACTTATTCCATGTCAAGGGGATTTCAAATGGAAGTATTAAAATGGATAATGATTTCGAAATAATTTCCAGCGCCAAGCATATTGAAGAGTTGAAAAAACATATAAACAGGTATTTAGGGAGAATTTTATGATTCAGTTTTGGGAAATTGCAGCTTCATTTGCAGAGTCATTCTTAGGGCTCTGGTTTCCGGCAAAAGCATTGGCAAATCAGAAAATTAGTCTAAAAAAAAATGTTTTAATTGCAGTTCTGCTGACCATAGTGGTATGGTTTCTTAATCAATATGTAATTTTTTCTGTATTAACATCAATATTAGGAATAATATTATTGACATTCGGAACAAGTTCTATTTATCGTATGAAATACCTTAATGTGCTTTCAATGATAGGATGCTATATGATGTTGATTTATATATGTGATTTTTTATCTCTTTCTTTCCTGGGGGTTTTATTGAATCAAATAGATTTTGCATTTTATGCCACATCTGCTTTGTCTTATCAAAGAGTGGCATTTTTAATTATTTCAAAGAGCCTGCTTTTTTTGGTAAGTATTCTTGTTGCAAAAATGTACTTCAAGTATAGCTTGAAAAGATATGCAACGGCTCTATTTTACCTTGGTGAAGGTATTCTGTTATTTTACATGGTAATGCGGACGCTATCCAGTGCAGATATAGATGTTTTCTTATTATGGGTCGCCTTATTTCTTCTGAATGTGTCAGGAATTTATTCCGCAGTGCAGCACTCAATAGCTAGTGTTGAGAAAGAAGGAAATTTAGTCGAAAAGAAAAAGAATAAAATGTTAGCCGAAAACTATCAATTATTTGTAAACAACTATAATCGTAAGCGGGCATTTTATCATGATTTGGAAAATCAACATTTGATAATAAAAAACTATTTAGAGAAAAAGGAATATGAAAAGGCTGAAGAGTATATGGAGAAAGTACACAAATTTGTCCATGAAATGGAGATAATTGCCTATACGGGAATTGAAATGATGGATTTAATATTGTCATATAAAATTAATTTCGCAAGAAGTCAGGGAATTCATGTTAATATTTTGGCTGATCGAATCGTTTTAAAGTTAACAGAGCTGGAAATAGTAGCAGTTATGTCTAATATTCTTGATAATGCGATTGAAGCATGTCAGAAAGTGAAAGAAAATCAAAAATGGATTCAAATAGTCATTAGGCAGATAGAGGATATATCCTTTATAAAAGTTACAAACAACTATTATGAAAAACCTTATGTAGAGAATAATGTTTTTGTATCCCAAAAAGAAGATCGAGAAAATCATGGCTTTGGTCTCATTAGTGTAAAATCAGTTATTGAAAAGTATAGCGGCGCAATTAATATAGATTGCGAAAATGGGAAATTCGCAGTCATTATATCTTTTTTTGATTAAACGATAAAACTTATTATTAAAAACGTCATTGAGTATGGCGCAGCCAGAAGAAGTTGCAAGACGAAAAAGGGCGGTGCAGGAACTATCCTTTTTTGCAGTATAGTAATTGTATTCACCCAAATCATTGTTTTCAACATGAGATATGATTTCATTAACGACCTGAATAATTGTATGCGAATTATATGGAGAAGCAGGCCATCGGCCGATAATAGAACGCAATCGATCTTTGTTCAAAGTAACATATGGGTTTGTTTTTTGAAGCTCCTCTATATAATTAGTAGGTATACCTGCTTTTTGCAGAATGTAATCAAAAAGCGATTGATATTCTAAATATCCAAAACCTAATTGAAGATAGGAAAAAAATATACCGTGCAGCGTCTGTTATATATTGGATGCTGAATTTTCAGATAAAAGCAAAAAATATATAATTTCACCAATAATAGGTGAATTAGATGAGAATTTGCGATATAATCCAGATAATAAAACTTTTTTATTTGAATATCGAAAGAGTCCATACTTATCATCCTTTCAAAATGCATATTGGACATTTTTAAATGCATGATACATCATTATACAAGTAAATCGCCTATTGGTAAACTACAAAATATAAATATTGTGGAGTGATTCAAATGGAGAAAAAGAATGTATCAAAAGGTGATATTGCAATAGGACAAAAAATAAGAAAAGTAAGAGAAGAGAAATCTATGATTCAAAAGAAATTGGCAAAAAATGTCATGGTATCTTCAAGCTCGATTACTCGGTTAGAATCGGGTCAGACTATGGTATCCATGTTTACAATTATCAAAATGGCAGAAGTTTTAAACACCTCAATTTCGTTTCTTTTGTCAGGAGATGAAGATGATTTGAATAAGTCGAATATTTTGAAAATCGCAAAGAAACTGGATCGATGTACAGCAAAGTAGCGAGAAATTTTGCTTTAAAGCTTTGGAAATAGTTTGAATGCTTTTTTCATTCTTAAATTCGAGGACATTTTGCCCGTGGTTTGAGGACTTTATTTCCCAAAGTGTAGTTTTTGATTTATAATAAAAACAAAAGGGAAAATCATGTTGACACTATCAAAGAAATGTGCGGAAATCTTGTTAAAACACGGAAAAATAAGTGATACTCAAATTAATTTGTACAAGTACGGATTTGAATTATTATTCTCGACAGTAAGCACCTTAGGCTTTATTCTATTACTGAGCGTTTTAAGTGGTTATGTTAGCCAAATAATTATTTTCTTATTATATTTTATCCCTATTAGAATCGCGGCAGGAGGATATCATGCTAGATCCTATGGCAGATGCTTTGTTTTAACGAATTTTATTTCTATAAGTTGTATAGAAATTTCAAGGTATATGTGGGAAATAAAATCCATATTTGTGGAAATCCTCTTAGTAGTGAGCTTTGCTGCGGCTTGTAAATATATATGGGATAATGCACCGATAATTCCGAATAGATATAAGGAAAGGACAAATCGGTATGATGTGAATAGAAAATATGCTCATAGTATAATTGTGTTAGAAGGTCTGGTTGTTGTGTTTTTAACGATTTGGCGTTATCGCTTTGCATTTACAGCATTTATAACGACTTATTTCGTTGCAATCATGATGAAAATTGCTAAGAAAGGAGGAGAGTGATTTGGATACGATGCTTACATTTGTTACATGGCTCATTGAAAAAGTGGCAATGTCTGGAGCTGGTTTCTTCTCTTGGGGAGCGGGATATCAGCCGGAAGTACCAGAAGAACTGTTAAAGTAGCGAAATGGATAAACGTTTCATGAAAAAACAAAGAAAACTGAAAGGTATCGCAAAAATGTTTATGTTGATGATTGTGCGATACGAGAGTATGAAACTTTTTCTGTAAATTTGAGACTAAGAGAAAATCTCTGTAAATAAGATTCTTCTATGAGAATTAAGGGCGATAGGCTTGTGAATCAGGCTTGTCGCTCTTATTTTATTGTGAACTCTGCAAAAAAGTTACACTAAACGCCATCATGGACTCAAAAACGTCATAATCTCATCAAAATTTTTGCCGCTTTTCAGATAGGCTTTCATGATGGTGTCAGCTTCAATTCGACGTTTTTGTTCCTGCAGTTCCTCAAGCTTTTCTGCAAGTTTATCATACCGGTCTTGCAGTTTGGACATATCCGATTTCACTTTGGATATTTCGGTTTCAATTGCTTCAATCGTCTTCTTCCTCGCCATTATCCTGCGCCTCCTTGCTTATGTATGACTGGCTGATATTCAGAAGCTTACCATATTCCTCAGCTCTCTTTTGGATGTTTGTTTCATCAAGGCCAAAAGAGCTCAGAATTAACTTTTGAGTTCTGGTAACTGCATGATCTAATTTATAGTTTCCGCCATTACGGCGGACCATTTCAATCTTTTCAAGCTCACGGATTGCGGCTGGAACAGTCATATACTTTTGTTTTGTTTCCATCCGGATCATTTGTTCTTTGAGAAGATTATAAATCCGGTTACGGACAATCAATGCCACAAATTCTATAAAAATTATAGATGACATGCTTTGCGATGACTGAACGCGTTCGCTTTTGGAACCAATAAATGTCTTATCAGATTGAAAAAGCTTTTCCGAAATATCCCGCCCTTTATACTGGATCAGAGCCTGCGAGGCTGTCATTTTCTCAGAAGTAATGATACAAAAGTATCCGCACAGCTGCAACTCTCGCTCAATCACATCGGTTCGTTCATCAGCACCCAGAAAAATTCTCTGTTTGCTGTAATGTAGATGAAAGTACTCCTGATAGGTTTTACCAAACTTTTCATCTTTTCCGATGTGTCTGTCCATGAACTGCCGCAGCTTCTCAATTCGCTGTTCCAGGCGTTCCCTTTCAGCGGCCTGCTTAGATGGATTGTAATAAATGTGAAAATATCTTTCTGCAGTATCATCTTCATAAAGTTTGGCTGTCGTTGTGATGCCATACACCTTGTAAGCACGAATTGCGGCTTCCCGCTTTGCTTCAAATGTTCCTCGGTTTTCAAGCACAAGGGAAGATACCAGTGTTTTGCAACCTTTGCACATGATGATGAATGAGTATCCATTTTCATCAATGTAACGGATATTTTCTTTGCTGAAATAACCGCGGTCAAGGATAAAGCCTATCTGCTTATATCCGTACTCCAGGACCTTATCAACCATAAAAGTAAACTGGGATACATCTGTAACAGAACCCTGATACTCTTCATAAAAGAGTGGAATCCGGTTTGTTTTATCCATGGCGATTGAAAGGTTGAATACTGGAAATCCCTTATCATCCTTGGCTTTTCCGAACTCGATAATGTCGATGTCTCCTGCTTCACTGTTCTTGTTCGTGGAATCATAAGAAACATAGACTCTGCTCTTATGATCGCGCTTGGCATTCCAGTCATCCAGGAAACCAATACACTGATCTTTCGAGATTGTGTTAAGGAGCCGGCTGACCTTAGAATCACTGTAGATCGTCATTTTATCTGTCAAAAGAGGATGGGTAAATGCAAAATCCGGATAGTATTGTCCCGCGTTTTCCTCTTCTATGATCAGGTAAGAAACAAGATCCAGAATCAACCCAGTGTCATTGCCAAAGCGTTTTTTTAGCATCGGAATAAGCTTATACTCATTCAGTATTTTCTGGATGATAACGCATGAACCAATCTTAAGGCAACAGCTTCGATATGCCAATGGAAGCTCCTCTGGTAGCTCTGCATCCGGAAAATAGCTTTGAAACTTTTCATTCGGAATCATAAGCGTTGAATCAGAAGAGGATATTTTTCCGACGATAGTTCTTAGCGGTACGGAGTATTGTTTTTCCGGATGATATTCACTGCCATATTGATACAGAATGTAGGTTGTAGTTCCCTTTTTCTTTGCGATGATTTTACCCTTTATTTCAGGAATTTTGACTGTAGTATTGAGGTACATGACTCCTCCTATATTTAGTGTAACCATTACACTAAATATAGCATATCTGTACAGAAAATACAAGTCTCAAGCATCGCATATTTGCTTGCTTTTTATGAAGCAACACCTTGAATTATCGGTTTTAGTGGAACTCAAATGCAGAGTTCACATTTATATAACAGTCGCATGCAGGTATGTCAAGAGCAGGTGTTTTTCCGCCTGTCTTCTTGACTGATCTTCCAATTATTCGGGTAAGCCCCCTCGTACATAATATTCAGTTCTCCGTAAACCTGTGCTCAGTTTCGGATCGTAGTAGTCTATTTTTCGTAGCCTCGAAAGTGGTCAGATACAGGGCTTTTAACAGGGCAGTATCGCTTGAAAATACACTTCTCTGTCGGTTCAGCTTCTGGTAGGTGGAATTCAGTGTTTCGATTGCATTTGTCGTGCAGATAACCTTCCGGATAGTGGACGAAAAGTCTATTATGACACAAAATCACTAGTGTACTGGCACATTGATTTTTAGCATTACAACAACTTCCTATTCGGAAGCTGTTGTAAACCTAGGATACAATGAACTCAATTTCACTCTTACATCGGCAGTTCGGAACTGCCAATTAACTTTTGCTGCGATTGTATTACGCTCGACTTCCCACGCAGCTAACTCTCCACGAAGTTTTGCAATGTTTTCAATCCTTCGTGACAAACACTGTCTGGTCATTACATTCAATTCTATTTCTGCAATGTCAAGCCAGCTCCCATGTTTGGGTGTATAGTGAATTTCCAACCGCTTGATAATTCGTCTTGCCTCATCTGCTGGATACCTTTTATACAAGGACGCCGTTTTATGGGTGTTAAGGTTATCCATAACAAGAATTACTTTTTCTGCATCAGGATATATGACATCAACGAGATATTTTATCTCTTCTGCCCAGTCAAAGGCAGTACGTTGTTCTCGCACGCTGACATGATGAGTGCCTCCAAGCGGTTCGACAAAAGCAAATATGCTGCAGGTACCATTCCTGACATATTCCGAATCTGTTTTCTGATTGTCACCCGGACGCATGGGCAGTGGTTTCCTTGCATCGCCCAGTAACTGGTAAGGCTTTTCGTCCATGCATACAACTGGTCTTTCAGGATTGTATGGGAGTTCATATACATCAAGGACATCTTCCATACATGCTATAAATTCGGCATCATCTTTTTGGGGGATGCACCAGTAGTCGTTTTTGTGAGGTCGAAGTTTGTTTTTTTTAAGGCTCTTCGGATTGCCTCACGGCTGACCGGAGTATCAAGAACAATTTTTGATTTCTCTTCCAGCAGCCGGATGGTCCACCTTGAATGCCCTTCCGGCACCGGACCACAGGCAAGTTCAATGATACGGGCTTCAGCACGTCCATCGAGCACACGCCTTGCATTATCAGAATTAACATTACGCTTAAACTCAGTTACTGCATCAATACCACCCTCAAAATATTTTTTCACAGTATTGGTTACTGTTGCCAGACATACACCATTTGATTTTGCAGACTGCTCATGAGTCAATACTTTTCCGTGGGACTCATCCAGGTCAATAATAATCTGGCATCTGCATCGGATTGTTTTGGATGTTTTATTTTTTCGGATGACAGATTTTAATTCTTTTAATTCATCATCCGTAAGTTTGATTTTGTACTTTTTTGGTCTTGCCATAGGATATCACCGCCGTTTCTTTTATTGTACCATAAGACGGCAATAACAGCCAGAAATATTTAACTAAATATCAATGTGTCAGTACACTAGGTCTTTAAGGCACGCACTATGATGCGTTTACAAAGATTATCTATATTATTACCTGATTCTAGGATTGGATGAACTCATTCATGATTTTATTAAGGGATATTCAACTGTGCTGTTTTACAGATATGTTCCAGTCTTTGTGAAATATACTTGTCGACGGTTTCGGAGGAAAACGATGATCTTTATAAGAAATGAAAGTATTAATGGACAATTTGGTAATATTTTAAGGACATTATAAAATCAACCTTAGATTTTTGATATAATTTTAAAGCAAGATGCATGAAAAAAGGAAAAAGGGTAAAGCGAGATGTGGAGACCAAATATCAAAGGGATTTGTGACAGATATATCAATGCACTGGATTTTATATAAACAATTTACAATATGAAATTATGGAGAAGATTGTTATGGAAAAGAAAATTGAGTTTTTGCTACCAGAAGTAACTCACGCCCCTGCAGATACACATTTATTATCTTTATTATTACCACACCATTTTACATGGGATTGGATTTCGAGTAATTTTATCAACATTGTTATAGATAAGAATACTTATTGGGATGAGTTTTATAGAATAACTACTTGGAGTGGGTGTCCATATATACTGGATAGTGCAATTACGAGGGATGTGGCTGAAGTTTGTATTGATAATTTTGTGAAATTTGTTATCAATATTATAGATCAAGGTTACTGTGTTTGGACAAGTATCAATCGTTATCCTGTAGAATTGTACAAGTGTAATGCAAGAGATCAATGTCATAATCCCCTGATAATTGGTTATGATGATCTAGAAAGAGTATTTCTTGTAGCGGAGTTTTTGCCCGATAAAATTTATTCGATAAAGAAAATCCCTTTTGAGCAACTTGAATGTGCATATAATATGTATCCAATGGCAAAGGAAAACTATCCGCATAAGAAAATTCGATTAGCAAAAGTTTACGATAGTCATTTTTTTGAATTTTCTTATCGAGATTTGATTTATAAGCTAGAAGAGTATTTAGATGCCGAAAATTTGTATAAAAAATACCATTATGGTGTTTATCGAACTGGGGCAATCATTGGGGGAGCTCAGGGAGAGCAATATGAATTTGGGATGGGATATTATAAAGCGTTGAATGAATTAGTAAATTTTGATTTTGGAGATATATATTTTAGGCCTTTTCAGTTACTTGTTTTTAAGAATTATGTTCATAAAATAAGAATTACACATCTAAAAATGAGAGGCGTGAACCTAAATTGTGAATATGACTTGGATTCTTTGGTAAAGGAAACCCTGTCATTAAGAAACTTGGTTTTAAAATCTAATGTTTCACGACGTAATTATTCCAATGAACTTAAGAAGCAACTTGTGAAAACAGAGATATTAGATTCACAATTTTGCCAGAAATTGATAAATGACCTGAAACCATATATGTAGAAAAGTAGAATTGTAAGATGTTGGAATTATTTGTTTTTATGAATGGAGAAAAATGAACATAATTGTTTCGATACGTTCGATAGGCATACCTAACTTTAATAGTCAGTTTAAAATTTTATATCAGAATGGGATTCGATTTGTGAGAGTTAATTTGAAAACCTTGGCAACAGAAGAACAAACTCAAAAATGTATGGATATGGTTATAAATTTAATTACCAATTATCCAGATATAAGAATATTACTAGATATTGGTTATCCGGGGACAACTCCGCGAATGCATATTCTTAATCGGCAGCATTGTATTAAAGTGAAGAAGGATGAGCTTTTAAATATAAAATTTTCGGGCATTGGTAATAAAGTGTTTTGCGATAGGTTTGATTCTAGTAAGCTCCAACCCGGGACAGATGTTATATTTGGTGATGGTGAATTAATGGCTAGGATTTGGAAGATAGATAATACTTCTATTCAGCTTAGAATGGTAAACGACGGAATTATTTGGGATGGGAGGACGTTGCAACAGGAAGGGATTCTAATACATAACAAAGAACTAAAGAATTATAAAGAATTCATTGATAAAATCCCGATAAATAATCTTAAAGGAATAGCGCTGTCTTTTGTTCATAGTGCGGATGAATGTATACAAGCAAGGGATACTTTTGGCCCAAATGTTCATTGTGTGGCTAAAATTGAGGATAAAATAGGAGCTACAAATATTAATAACATTTGTGGATCAATAGACGAGATTTTTATAGGACGGGGTGACTTATATTTCCATGTATCCAATAAAGAATACTGGAATACAATAGAAAATTGTCTGAGTATAGCTAAAGCAAAGAGCAAAAAGTTGATAATTGGCACAGATATTTTGGAGTCATTTTCTTATCAAACTATACCTAATCGAGCTGACCTTGTAGATTTTTTGTCTTTTATGAAATATGAACCAGAAAGCATTGTATTATCAGCTAAAGTAGCATTTTCACCGTATATAGAGTATTGTATGGACTGGCTCAACAAATTTTAAGATATAAAAATATGTAGCTTGCAAATAAAAAGTCAAGCGTGTACAGTGCGATTTTTACAGGAGTTGCTTTATCGGTTGTTACTCTGTGGAGAAGATTGAGTGTTCTGACCCTGAAAGTTACGGATGATCTGTGGATTCACAGCGCTTACGAAAAAGCCTGTGTGGGAGAGCTTGCATGCTATAGGTTTATAGTAGTGTCCAGTACATTCTATGAAGATGCGTGTTTCGCCATTAAGCTCCTAGAGAAGTTTGTCCGGTGATTAAAAATCAGCGGACAGGTAAAGGGCTTTACAACAATCTTCCCACCAGAGCGGAGAATTGTTACTGTGCTTTTCTGTTTGGAAACATCAATATCTACAGCGTTCATCTTCATAAAGATGTTACGCGTTCTTTTGTAGTGCAATTGGTCAGTGCCAGTTTTACTCATTGCCCATTTAATCTACTGAGGTGTGATACGAACGCACCCGAAGAGTGGCTCAACCTGCATAAAACGAACCGTGCGAATGAGGAGCTAGTTAGCAGGCTACTTTACGGACACGAAGTCTGGGGAAGGCCCGCTATACCGATTGCTCCAGCATTATACAGCTTAAGCAACAAGATGGATAATTTCTTACTGGCTGTAAGGGGTGTTAACCATAAATATATTGTAGTTGGAGGGAATAAAAGTATGGAGTATGCTGAAAAAGGAAACGGCAAAGAGACAGTAAAAAATATGTTATGGCTATTTAAGTATATTCCGCACATAAAGTTTTTCCTGTTTTTAGGTATGTACATTATAAAAGCAATTTTGGAGTTTATGGTGCCCGCTGAAGTTGGAAAGATCATCGATAATGTAATTGTTGGAAATGGTACTTTATCTTATATACAAACATTCATTTTTTTAGTTGTTGTGAATGTGATCATGGACATGCTAAGCAATATATTGCTGGTTGATGTGCAATCCAAACCAACGATGAAAATACAGGAAGAAATGATAAAACATTTATTTGTATTAGGGATTCCATATTATGAAAATAGTGAAAAAGGAAAGGTTTTCTCGCTATTCAATACTATGATTTCTAATGTGAAAAACATATATCAAAATATTTTGCCGATTGCTTTAAAAAATATAATTCAATTCTTTTGCTTATTATATTTGTTTATTAATTATAGTGGAATCGTTGGATTGGTTGTAATCTTGTTTCTAGTACCAGGGTTTTTTGTGCAAAAATTTTTTAGTGATCGAATTACAGAACTGATGAAGAAACAAATTAAGAGTCGTCAATCTTTTGATTCGACAATATATAACGCCATATCTGCAGAAAAGGAGATACGTGTATATCAATGTGAAAAATGGCAACAAAAAAGGGTAACTGAAAGATATCGAGAATATGTAGACGATAGGTTGAAAACAATAGATATGCGTTTTAAACGAGGTGCCTATTTTAGATTAAATATAGGTATAGGATTAGCAGCATATTTATTGTTAGCTATTAGTGGATTTTTATATTGGGGTTTTACTGCTGGTACTATTGTCGCTTGTACTTACTATTGTACTAATATTATGTATGTTTTTAATGGTATTATTTACAACTATACAGAACTTTTGCCAGACTTGGAATATGTAAATACAATCAAAGAATTTCTCAATGAAAAACCATATTTTGAGGAACAAAGGTTAGGAAAGGTGCCGGAAACACTTAAAAAAGGAATACATTTACAAAATGTATCTTTTTCTTACAAGGGAAATAATAAAATATTAGATGCAGTCCATTTTTTTGTTGGAACTGGAAGCAAGGTTCTTTTGATAGGCGAGTCAGGGTGCGGGAAAACAACGGCTTTAAAGTTAATGGCTGGATTTTATAGACCAATTGCAGGTGATATTTATTGGGATAGTTATAATTATAGCGAAATTGCGACACAAGCTATTTTTAAAAATGTAGGATATGTATTCCAAGACACATATTTATTTGGGGATACAATAAAGAATAACATTTTAATAGGTAACTTGAATGCTACCGATAAAGAGATTGAGGAAGCTGCGAAACTAGTAGGAATTGATTCGATGATAAGCAAATTACCGGATAAATACAATACACTTATAGGTGAAAGGGGAATGTTTTTGTCCGCAGGAGAGAGACAAAGAGTAGCATTGGCTAGATTGATTCTTAAAAATCCAGAAATTATAATCTTAGATGAGTCTACAGCTAATTTGGACGAGATGACAGAAAATCAAGTGATTGAAAACATGTTTGAAAAAGTCTTTAGAAATAAGACTATAATCTCGGTTTCTCATCGACTAAGTACACATAAATATTACGATCGTGTGTATAAAGTTAGTAGAGAAGGAATTGAAGAATATAGTATTAATGGGACTTAATGACAAGGGGTATATAAGTGTGAAAAATATTATTTGGGCATTAAAACATCTAAAAAAAAAGAAACTCTCGTTAGTTATAATCTACAGTTTATTTGTCATTAATGTTTTACTTGAATTGGGGCAAGTATATCTTCAAAAGACGATCTTAGATGAATTGGCTTATATGCATAGGATACCTCAAGCGCTATTTAAAGTATTGGGATTGGCGTTGGTATATGTCGGAGCTGCACTCTCCTTTTATTTGATTGGAATTATGACACATCGCTTATTTTATTTTTGGCGAGAAAGCGTAGTCGATGCTTTATATTCTAAAATACAGAAGATGAGTATCATACAATATGAAGGAGAGCGAATTGCCAAGATTACAGTTTTATTTACCGATATAGAGCAGCAAGGACAGGAATTATTTCGTCTTCAATACAAAGTTAATGATATTATTAAATTAATTATTGTAGCTCTTATTCTTACTAGAGAGAGGTTATCCATTTTTTTCGTACTATTGGTTTTGAATATAGCAGCTGTATTATGCACAACAGTTTTTTCAAAAATTATACGTAATAATGAAATAGAAATGGAAAACCTACGATTTTCAAGCCAAATCAAATTTGAAGAGGGAATATCAGGACTGAGAGAATTAATTTCATATCAATGTTGTGAAAATCATGTGATGCAAATTAAAACATTGTTCTCAAATTACTTGAAGCGAATAAAAAAGTATATGGAACTAAAAAATAGTCTTGCTTGTTTTACTGAATTGATCAAATGGATTGGGGTGTTTTGGGCGGTATATCTTGCTTGGAAATCAGTTATGATTGGGGAAATGACAGTGGGGATGTTTTATCTGGTTTATCAATTTGCAAGCCAGTTTAATAATTTATTCAAACAAATCAATGATTTCCGAGGTAATATAGCACAAGCAGATGCGAAACTCCAAAAGCTCAGGGATGCGATGGATAGCATTAAAGAATTGGATTTTGCGAAAGGAATGAATTTAAACGAGCCCATTACTTCAATTGCTTTTAAAAATGCACATTATATTAGAGAAAGTAAAGAGATAGTTCGGGATTTTAACGCAGAGTTTTTGATAGGCAAGAAAAATGCCTTGATTGGTGTTAGTGGCTCGGGAAAAACTTCTATTGCAAATTTATTGGTAAAAAATTACTTATTGTCAAGTGGAAAATGCATAATAAATACTAACTATGATTTAAATCAGATTAGCATAGATAGTTGGTTAAAAAAAATCACCATAGTGTATCAGGATAGTTATTTTTTCCCAGATAGTATAAGGAATAATTTAACTTTAGGAAATACGGAAATAAGTGATGAACAAATATATTATGTCTGTGAGAAAATGATGATAAAAGAGTTTATAGACAAGCAGCCCAATAAATTAGATGAATATATCGGAGAAAGAGGAGTGAATATTTCAGGTGGACAAAAACAACGACTAGCCTTGGTTAAAGCAATATTAAGACACTCAGAAATTTTAATTTTGGACGAAGCTACATCTGCTTTGGACGAAGATTTAGAGCGTATTGTTCAATCTAATTTAGAAGAGCTTATGTCTGATAGGACTTTGATTATTATTTCACATAGAAAAATTCCGCTTGAAAATGTTAATAACAAAATTATAGTGGAGACGCCAATGGAAGTATAAGTTTTATATAATGTTCAGAAAAAAGAATGGAGAAAAAATAATATGAATCTTAAAGAGAAGGTTATTGAATTAATCCTAGGAGGGAGTAGATTTGACTTAGTAGACGGTGGGTTAAAAATGGACACAGATTTGATCAAGGATCTGGGTTATGATTCACTATCTTTGATTAAATTGTTGGTAGAAATTGAGGAAACTTTTCATTTTGAAATAGAAGATATAGAAATCTTACAATCTTCACTTTCAGTTTCAACCCTTATTGATATAGTAAAAAAACATCAGATTGATAGTTAATAATCCCTATTATCAATAATCAATACGCTACATAGATTCTATTACAGCATGAGCGCGGGAGCTAAGAGGTGCAGTCTTTGCTGTGGAGCTACACATACTATACTTATATAAAAAGGAGAAGGATTGGAGAAATCCTAATATAAACTAACTATGAATAATTTACTTTTAAAACAGGCATTAGAGAAGCCTAATAATATGGCTTTTATATGCGATGATATCACCGTTACTTATAAAGAAAGTTGGGAAAGAGTTTTAGACTTAAAAAGTATGCTTGATGTTGGCGGAGTAGAGGCAGGAGACAAGGTTGCTTTAATTACTGAAGAACCTTTAGAATTTGTTCATATGTTTATGGCTATTTCATTATGCGATGCAATAATTATTCCTGTTTATTTAAAAAGTGGTATTGAAAAAATCAATAAATTATTGAAATATTTTAAAATTAAGTATGTTTTTACACAGGAAGATGCAGTGGGTGACATGCTTGATGGTAGCTATAATCCAATATCAACGAATGAAAAGAGCAATTACTTTTTGTTTTGTAATAAGAATTTAACTTTAGATGAATCTTTAAAAGATGCAAAGCTTATTTTGTTTTCTTCTGGAACTACGAGTTTTCCGAAAGCAGTTATGTTATCCAAAAACAATATTTACTCTAATATTGATTCAATATTGGATTATTTGAAGTTGAATGAAAACGATCGTATATTAATTATTAAAAATTTGAATCATGCTTCCAGTATTATCGGAGAATTTTTAGTGGGGCTATATGCTGGAGTACCTATATATTTTACTCGTAAGTTACCCAGAACACGAACGATTCTACAGCTTATCGACGAGTATAAAATCACAACATTTTTTGCAATTCCGTTTATTCTGGATGGCTTTTTGGAATATAAGAATATAGATAAATTTGATTTGAGCTCCTTACATAGGATTAACTTTTATGGTGGAAAGCTAGGGGCCGAAAAAATCAGAGATCTGTGTAATAAGTTTCCGAATGTTGAGTTCATATATTCTTATGGTTTGACTGAAGCAGCTCCTAGGGTGACATATATTGATAAAGAAGGTCTGAATACACATTTTGGTTCTTGTGGGCGAGCAATTAAAGACGTTAAAGTCGAAATTAGAGATGAGAATGGGGAAATTCTGCCAACACTGTGTGAGGGAGAAATTACAGTAACAGGCCCAAATGTAATGATAGGATATTATATGGAACCGCAATTGACAAGCGAGAGACTGCGGAAAGGTGTTTTGTATACAAAAGATATTGGCTATTTGGATGCGGATGGTTTTTTATATGTGACTGGCAGGAAAGATAATATGTTTATAGTAGCAGGAAAAAATGTTTATCCGGAAGAAGTTGAGGCTGTGATAAATCGTGATAAGGCAGTCCATGAATCGTTAGTTTATTATGATGAGCAGTTCAAAAATGGTATAGTTGCGTTAGTAACTACATTCGTGGATGAAGAACTAGATCAGAAACGTTTATTGTGCTTATGTGAAAAGGAGTTGGAATTTTATAAAATTCCTAATAAAATTATCGAAGTCTCAAATTTCGAAAAAACTATTAGCGGAAAAATAGTTAGAAACCAGTATTTAAAATATATAAATAAAATAGTGAATATTACGGGTACTTTTACACCACTTGTCCGGATTGAGGAAACCATTGTTC
>OGXC01001097.1_pt1 | contig 21617 bp, 23 predicted proteins | sample 1576201 | NCBI WGS metagenome assembly OGXC01 (sample SAMEA3541562, study PRJEB24748) | human gut metagenome | biome: human gut; feature: human-associated habitat; material: faeces | place: China | collected 2012 | reverse complement strand
GCATACAGTCCAGCAGAATAAAATCGTACTCCCGCTTGGCACTGTCCAGCACTTGTTTCAGCATCTTTTCCCGGTTCATGCTGTTTACCAGAGCCACTTCCAGCCCTGCCAGTTCAATGTTTGCCGGAATCAGGTCAACGCCCTCTGCATGGTGTAAAATGCCCTCGCCGGGCGGAATGGGCTGGTCGTTCATGGCTTTCTGCATCAGGGTGGACAGCGTGGTAGGCAGTTCATCGGGCTGCTGCCAGCCCATGCTAATGGTCAATGACCCCTGTGGGTCGGTGTCCACCAACAGGACTTTCTTGCCTTCCATTGCCAGCCCAATGCCCAGATTCTCACAGGTGGTGCTTTTCCCCACACCACCTTTTTGATTGGTGACTGCAATAATCGTAGCTTTCTTTGCGATAACATCACCCCGCTATTACAATATATTTGGAACCGGATATGGTAGCCAGCCATATTCCATTCCATCTCGTTCCTAAGCTACAATAAGAGAGTAATCGGCTAACGTTCACCCCGCAGGGCTTTCACGTCCGTCCGAAAGACAGTTAGCCATCTCTCTTGTTGTAGCATTCGTTTTAAGCAGGTTGAGCCACCGCCAAGCGGAGCGTTCGTGTCACCCAATAGATTGAATCGGCAACGAGTAAAAGATGGATTCCGGTTGCAAATACAAAATAATGGAGGAAAAACATGAACGCAGTAGGCATTGACGTTTCCAAAGGAAAGAGCATGGTTTGTGTTATGCGTCCTTTCGGAGAAGTGGTACTCGAACCATTTGAAGTTTTACATACCGCCCAGAACCTGAACGATCTGGCTGGGAAGCTCAAAGCTCTGGACGGAGAGACCCGCGTTGTTCTGGAAGCTACCGGGAATTATCACAAACCAGTTACTTTCGTTTTACACGATGCGGGCCTGTTTGTTTCCGTAGTCAATCCTATTCTGATTCACGACTACGATAACAACAGTTTAAGACGTGTCAAGACGGATAGGAAAGACGCTGTTAAAATCGCTAACTATACGCTGGACAAGTGGACACGGCTGCGGCAGTAGCGTCGCAAGGGGGTGTAGCCACCTTGACGGAACAAAGTGACGAAGCATTCTCGGTCGGGCAGTTTTCTTTTGCTGACCGGGAATGAAGCTCCGCAGGACGCACATACTCCCGATAGGAGAGTATAGAAGTGCGCCCTTTAGTTCCTAAAGGGATTTTCTTCTGACCCAAATTACATAAAATGTAGATCAAGACATTTCTAAGAGGTACTCTCAGATTTTCACAACATAAGGTTCATCTTCAATAATACCCTGATCGTGGGTAACAATGATAACCGTTTTACCTTCTTCATTGAGTTCGTGCAATAACCTCATAACAATATCTCTATTTTTCTTGTCAAGTGAGCCAGTAGGTTCATCTGCCAAAACAACAGAACATTTTTTCATCATAAGACGAGCTAAAGCAACTCTCTGTTGTTCACCACCGGAAAGCTGATAAACTTTTTTGTTAACTTCCTTTGATAACCCCACACGATTAAGAGCTTCTTTAAGTGATACTTTAGTTCGGCTTGATTTTTTAATCAAACTTAAATTTTCTTTAACTGTCTTATTTTCAAGCAGTGCAAAATTCTGAAAAAGAAACCCCACTGTATCCGCAAAAAAACTGTTTTTATTTTTAAGCCGGGTAATATTCAGCCCTTCGATTATGATACTGCCGCTATCCGGCTTTTCGATACCACCAATCATATTGAGCAAAGTGCTTTTTCCACTGCCGCTATCCCCGCTGATTACTACAAAACTTCCATCCGGAATTTCCAAATTAAAGTTGGAGAAAATTATTTTCTCTCCAAATGCTTTATTTAAGCCACGAATTATAATCATAAACATCCACCTTTCAAGGACTTTGAGATATTTGTTTTTTCAACCCACATAACATTTGTGAAAATGATTGCCATTTCAATAATGGTGAGCAATGCTCCAACCAGTAAAGCAATCCCGACACTTGCGTTAGATATAAAAAGCGAAACAATGCAAATCAATATCACAACGGCTATATTTTCTAAGAGATTAACGGAAATAAATCTTTTGTGCCTTTCATAAAAGCGATAGCCCAAAACCTTTTTGAGGGAGATTTCCATCGCATTAAGTCTAAATTCCATTTTCACTTCAGATATGATGATAGCGATATCTAACAGCAATACTAATACGCAAAGAGAGCTTATAAAGCCAATCAGTTTCACGAGGAAACTATGACTATAAGTATAATCCTCCCCGACATTCGTCAGCATAAAATAGTGTGGACCAAGCTGTTCTGCATATTTTTTCGCAGCATTACGAATTGTGCTTTCATCGCATCCGTAGATCACCTCACCATTATATGTTCCTGTTTCGATATAACTTCCATTCAAAGCAACAGCCTCATTTGCCTGATAAATAACAATCGGATTTGTTGCTCTTGACAATCCGTCAATAGCCTCTTCTCTGTTCGAATTGAGATAATAAAATTGCTCTCTGCCAGAATATTCTTTATAAACAACACGCAGTTCTTCTGCATTTTGGGTAAGAGAGTCAATTTCCTCTTTTGCGATATCTTTGTATGATTCCGCATTTTTTCCCTTTGGCACGAAGACCACGATATCCTCTTTTTCATCATCTTCAGTAAGCATATCAGAAAACCCTTGCAGCATATCTCTGGCATTATGATTTACAAAAATATAATTATCCGTATCGCTTATCCGGCTGCCTATGCAGACCACCGGATTTATAGTGTTGTATTCATTTTCGTAAAGGTCATTCCAAAATTCGCTCTCTTTGGATTCCTCCTCATTTTCTTCAAAAGGAGGTTCAATCTGCATAACTCCAAAATAGTAATCATTATAATGATTTTCTAAAAGAGTAGTGTTTGTAAGTAAATTACCTTGAATGCTACTGAGATTTGTAGTTATTGTAAAAATCGTCATAGCAGTAGCAAATACTTTAAGACCGTTCAGAAGATAAAACATACCTTTTTTATCTGAAGCATTGGCAAAGGCTTTTTTTACATCAAAGCGGACAAAAGCAGCATAAGGAATTACGGAAAGAACTGCTCCGGCACAATACACTGCCAAAATGAGATGATCTTCATACGCTCCCGATATAAATTGAGAAACAAGCAACTTTGCTAAGACGAATAATGCAGCATATGAAATCATATCAGCCACTACAGCTTTTAGAGCAATCACAGCAGCATTTTCGCCCAGAGAAGCTCGTACAACTACTTCCTTTTGTCTGCGTATCACCTCAATCATATTAAGTACAATCATCAATATGGCAACCAGGCCCCAAACAATGAACATCATATCAGTTTCGGTTGATTGCCAAAACTCTGGCTGCGATATAGAATATTCTTTTGCCAAATCTTGATATGTGGCAATAATGTCATCATCGTCACCGATATAGCTGACCATTATTTCCTGTCCATTGCCTGTGTTTTTTGCTTCTCTAAAATCTTCAAATTCTATTACGGTGATTCCGCCTATCAAAGCCGTATATGTTTTTTCCTCAATATCCATTGTGCTTTTAAGACTATCCCGAACAACGGTATCATCACCATAAATATAAAGTCTTGTCTGATAATTAGAAACTCTCTGATTAAAAGTCGAAAAAATATGAACACCATGCTTCTCAGCTGTATCTTCTGCATTGGCTAAAAATGAATCCATATCGTCATTAGTAGTTGTGTATCTGGACGATAAATAATAAGCACCATTAAAGTTCCAGAGCATATTTTGATATACTTCAGCTTGCATAACAAAAGCAAAAATAATCGTAATCAACAGCAATATATTTCTTATATGTTTCATTTAAAATTCTTAAACCTCCTTTGAATAGGTAACAGACACACGATTGCCCAAAATACTAATATGGATTTTTTCATACAACCACATTCTCTTGTTAGATTCTAATTTTCCGTTTTCTTTATTCGCATAAATTGTACCATAAAACTCGTGAACAATTCTACCGCAACTTTGGACTATATGAGAAAAGTCCGAACAGTTTTCTGCCCGGACTTCCTCGCTCAATCATAAATCAATTCCGCTTTCACAATCTCCTCTGCCTGTGCCTTGCAAGCGTTCATCTGCCGCACCCATTCCATTTGATTATCGGCTTTCAGTTGCTCAGTCACGCCGTTTTGCTCTGCCAGTGACCGCACGATCAGCTCCATGCGGTTTCGTGCCGCTTCGTCAATCTCGGCGCAATACTGTCTTACGTACACCCAGCGATCGCGCGGAATGCCTTTTCTTTTGTTTTACAGTGCGGTCCCCTTTTTCGGCACGAAAAAGGACTTCATATCCGCCCTTTCAAGCTCGAGCAGCTTGATCTTTTTGTTGACGCCGCCCGCGTAGCCAGTCAGACTGCCGTTTGCGCCCACCACGCGATGGCAGGGGATGATGAGCGAAATATCGTTGTGCCCCACCGCGCCGCCGACGGCCTGCGCGGACATGTGCGTTAGGCCCTGCTTTTCCGCCAGCTTTCGCGCAAGCGCGCCGTAGGTCGTCGTTTTGCCATAGGGAATTTCCAGCAGCAGCGCCCATACTGCCTGCTGGAATGCCGAACCCACGGGGTGGAGCGGCGGCGTGAAGTCCGGCTTGCGGCCCGAAAAGTAGATATCGAGCCAGCGCTTGGCCTCGCACAAAACAGGCGCCTCGCTCTCGGCATACTCTTTTGGCAGCGTGCGGGCAAAATATTTCTGCCCGTCGAACCACAGGCCCGTCAAGCCCTCTTCGTCCGCCGCAAGCAGGATGCCGCCGAGCGGCGAATCATAATGCTGGGTGTAAGTCATCGTCCTCGCCTCATTTCTTCTCTTTCGGCGCGTAATCGTGCAGCTCGGGGATCGCACCGCCGGACACCGCCCAGAGGTACAGGCTCGCCACGCTGCCATAGGGCGAAAAGCGGCGGCGGTACTTTTCAAAGAGCCCTCGGTCGATCTTTCGGTGGTGGTACACCATGCGCAGCCCCCGCTGGATGGCAAGGTCGTCGTAGCTCAGCACATCCGGACGCTGCATGCAGAAGAGCAGGATCATCTCCGCCGTCCACACGCCGATGCCCTTGAGGGACGAAAGCTCCCGGATAGCCTCCTCGTCGCTTTTTTGCCAGATACCTTCTAAATCGAATGCGCCGGTGTGGATCTTTTCGGCAAAATCCGTGATGTACTCCGCCTTTCTAAACGTCATGCCGAGTGATTGGAGCTTGGAAACACCCGCGGCGAGGACCGTCTCGGCGTTGACCTCGCCGAGTGCCGACAGCATCCGCTGCCAGATCGTCTCCTGTGCCTTGGTCGAGATCTGCTGGCCGACGATGTGGTGCACGACGGCGGAAAAGAGGTCAGTATCCACTTTTCTCTCGACATGGCCGATGCGGTCGATGACCTCGGCCATGCGCTTATCCTTCTTTTTAAGATAGTCGGTCTCCTCTTCCCCGTAGGCAAAATACATTGAGCTTCCTCCCCGCCGCGTCATCTAAAACGTATGTTCTATATATTATATGGTGCCATTTTCTTTCTGTCAAGCGTGCAAGCTTTTGTAACGGACTATCGAAAAAATTTTCGAAACCCTCTTGACTGAAAGTGTACTTTAAGTTGTAGAGTATCAGTGAACTTTAAGAACAACAAGTTTTTTCAGGAGGAATGTCTCATGAACAAGCCTTATATCGTATGCCACATGATGACCTCGGTCGACGGACGTATCGACTGCGCCATGACCGAGCACCTGCCCGGCGTGCAGGAATATTACGACACGCTCGACGCGCTGGACGCGCCCACACGTATCAGTGGCCGCGTGACCGCGGAGCTCGAAATGGCGCTGCCCGGAAAGCTTGAGGCCAAGACCGCCGAAGCACTTGGCAAGGAGGCCTTTTCCAAGGCCGCCGAGGCCGAGGGCTACGAGATTGTCGTTGACACCCACGGCACGCTCCTCTGGGGTGAGAGCGCCGAAGACGAGCGTCCGCTGCTCATCCTGACGAGCGAGCAGGTCAGCAAGGAGTGCCTTGTGTATCTCAACGGCAAGCACATCTCGTGGATCGCCTGCGGCAAGGAACACGTCGACTTGAAGCGCGCGTGCGAAATTCTCGCCGCGGAGTTTGACGTCAAGAGAGCCGCCGCGGTCGGCGGCGGACACATCAACGCAGGCTTCCTCGCCGCGGGGCTACTCGACGAGGTCAGCATTCTGATCGGTGCCGGCATCGACGGCCGCGGCGGCATGCAGAGCGTGTTCGACGGCCTGCCGATAGAGCGCGGCGTCACGCCGCTCAAGCACACGGACCGCATCGCCGACTACGGCGAGTTCAACATCTTCCCCGTCTTCAGCGGCAAGCCGCTCGCGTAACGAACGCAAAAGGAAAAGGAGCGAACGCAGCAGCGTCCTCTCCTTTTTTTACAAAAGCATGCAGAAACCAATCTGCATACAGAGCCATCTTTCAAAAAGCCTCTTACTTCTTCTCTTCCTCGCGCACAAACATCATCAAAAAGCTGACTGCGAGCAGCAGGCAGGACACCCAGATGCCCTTTTCGGCAAAGCGCGCCGTCAGGACGCTGCCAAGCCCCGCGCCGACGGCAAAAATACCGATGACGCCAAAATACGTCAGTGCCTTTTTCAGCACCTCGCGGTCGTGCGTGTGGAAGTAGACGCACAGCGCCTCGGTGCCGCTGCGCATGTTGCCGATGCACATGGTGCTCGCGTAGGCGTGGCCGCGCACCTTGCGGAAGGTCTGCACCTGCATCGCGCAGACGAACGAGACGAGCGCGTTTGCAAAGGTGTTGACCTCCTGCGGCAGGAAGCCGACAAAAAACAGCAGCACGATCTCAGCCAGAATGATGAGCTGGCGCCAGTGCACCTTTTCCATGCACTTATAGCGGCGGTGGACGCATTCCGCCACAAAAATGCCCGCCATAAACGAGATCACCGGCACAAAATAGCGGAAAACACCTGCCCAGTCGCCTGCAAAAAGGTGTGTGCTCATCAGCACGATGTTGCCCGTCTGCGCGTTGGCAAACACCTTGTCGCGGCAGCAATAGGTATAGGCGTCCTGCAATCCGCCGGATAAAATGATAAACGCGGACATCAGGAACGAATCGGACATCTGCCCGTACGGTCGATCAAGCTGCATGGTTACATTTTGGCTCCTGTTCGTTAAAATTCCGCCATGATTATACGGCGGTGGCCGCGCTTCGTCAAGCGGCTTTTGCGTCGAGCCTCTTTGGTTTCACGAGGCGCAGCGTGTTCTTCCTGCTCACAAAGTGTGTCAGCATCACGAGGAACGACACCGCCGAGCCCAGCGCCGTGGCAAGACCCGCGCCGTAAACGCCCATATCGCATGGGAAGACGAAGAACCAGTCGCCGAACACATTGAAGATGCCGCCCGACAGCACCCCAAGCGTCGCAAGTGCGGGCGCGCCGTCGTTGCGCAGAAATGCCGCAAACATCTGATTGAAGAGGAACAGCGGGAATACAACTTTAATGAGGATCATGTACCGCTGCGCGAGGGCGGGCAGCGTCTCGTCCGCACCGAAAAACGTCAAAAGCGGGCGCTCAAAGAGGATCAGCCCGATCCACGCGAGCGCCGCCGTGCCGTCGGGGCCCTGATACTGCCCGACCATCGCCATATCGACGATGCCGTAGATGCTGGAGATCAGCGCGCTGCCGAACGCCGCCGACAAGTATTTGAAGTAAAGCGTTTTGATATTTCCACACAAAAGGTCCATTGTCGTTTCCTCCTGTCAACAAAAAAAGCCGGATAAGGAACAGGCATTTCAGCCTGCGCCTTATCCGGCTGCCGTTTCTTTCGAACAGCGCGCCCTCCGAGCGAGCAAGAGGGACTATAGCACAAGGAAACAGCAATGTCAAGCCGCGACGATCTCCCTCCTTTTTCCTTTCTGAATTTTCCGTGGACAATTTCTTCCCGATGGGGTAACATCATAGAAAAACAGGAAACGGAACACTTTTTCATGGACAAGTACAGCATCTTAAAGCAATATTACGGCCACAGCGCGTTTCGCGCGGGGCAGGAGGAACTCATCGACTCCATTCTCTCTGGGCGCGATGCGCTGTGCGTCATGCCGACGGGCGGGGGCAAGTCGCTCTGCTATCAGATCCCCGCGCTGCTCCTGCCGGGCATCACGCTCGTCGTCTCGCCGCTCATCTCGCTGATGAAGGATCAGGTCGCAGCGCTCAAGAGCGCGGGCGTTCCCGCGGCGTACATCAACAGCTCACTGACAGGCGAGCAGATCCGCACGGTCTACACCCGCACGCGCAAGGGTGCCTACAAGCTCATCTACGTCGCGCCCGAGCGGTTGGAAACGAACAGCTTTTTATCGCTGATGCAGGAGATGGATGTGTCGTTTCTCGCTGTGGACGAGGCGCACTGCATTTCGCAGTGGGGACAGGACTTCCGCCCGAGTTACCTCGGCATTGTCGATTTCATCAATGCCCTGCCGCGCAGACCCATTGTCGCGGCCTACACCGCGACGGCGACAAAGCAGGTGCAGTCTGATATCCTGCGGCTCTTGCAGCTGCAAAGCCCGTACCGCATCGTGACGGGCTTCGACCGTCCGAACCTCTATTTCGACGTGCGCCGCCCGAAAAACAAGTTTTCCGCCCTCGCCGCACTCATCGACGAGCGGCGGGGCAGAAGCGGTATCGTCTACTGTGCAACGCGCGCGGCGGTCGAGCGCGTGTGCGACAGCCTGTGTGACCGCGGCATCGCCGCCACGCGCTATCACGCGGGCCTCACAGATGAGGAGCGGCAGCAGAATCAGGACGATTTTCAGTTTGACCGCAAGACCGTCATGGTCGCGACGAACGCCTTCGGCATGGGCATCGACAAGTCAAACGTCAGCTTTGTCATCCATTACAACATGCCGAAGAGCCTTGAGGCCTACTATCAGGAGGCGGGCCGCGCCGGACGCGACGGCGAGAATGCCGACTGCATCCTGCTCTTCGCGCCCGCTGACGTGGAGACCGCGCGCTTTCTCATCGAAAACGGCGGGGCCGACCAGCTCTCGGAGGAGGACGCTGCGCTTGTGCGCAAGCGCGACTATGAGCGCCTGCAGGCGATGACGGGGTACTGCAAATCCGTCGACTGTCTGCGCGGGCGGCTGCTTGACTACTTCGGCCAGATACACCCCGCAAACTGCGGGAACTGCTCCAACTGTAAAGCGACCTACCAGACCGAGGATATCACGCTCTCGGCGCAGATGATCTTATCGTGCGTCATGCGTATCCGCGAGCGGCTGGGGTACTACGTCGGCAAAACGCTCGTCATTCAGGCCCTGCGAGGAAGCCGCGACCAGCGGCTTTTGTCGCTCGGCCTTGCGAGCCTGTCGACCTATGGTCTCATGGATAAGACGTCCCCGAGCGTCATCGAGCGGTACATCGAATACCTCGAATCCGCGGGATATCTCGAGGTCGACCAGCACTATTCGACGCTCCGCCCCACAAAAAAAGCATCCGCCGTGCTCTTTGACGGCGAATGCGTGCTGATGCAGAAGCGGGTGGAACCGAAGACAGAGAAAAAGCGCCCGCGCGGCGCGTTTTCGGACGAATTCGAGGAAAACAGCCTTTATGAGGCGCTGCGCGCCCAGCGCGCGGAGCTTGCCAAGCGCGAGAGCGTTCCCGCCTACGTCATCTTTTCGAACGCGACGCTCGCCGACATGGCGGAGAAAGCGCCGCGCTCGCTCTCAGAGCTTCTTGAGGTCTCGGGTGTCGGCGAGCGGAAGGCCTCCCGCTACGGAGAGGCCTTCCTGCGCACCATTGAGGAGTATATACAGCAGCAGGGGTAAAGCGGGCTCACTTCAGCACCGTGCCGTCGGCCAGCGTGATGGTATAGCCGTTGAACAGGATATCGCCCTCGGCGAGGTCGCTGAGCTCGATGCTCTCGTCATTTTTTGTAATTTCCGCATTCGCGAAGTCGAGCGTCACACTCTCCTCGCCCGCGGTAAAGCTGCTGCCGCCCATGCCGCCGGGGGCGCTGCCGCTCGGGGCCTCGCCATCAGGTTTCTCTGGAGGCTGGCTGCCGAAATCACCGCTCTGGCTGTTGGAAGAACTGTCCTGGCCGCTCGGCATCTCGGGCGGCTGGCTGTCGGTGCTGCCGCTCTGGCTGTCGGGCTTTGCGGGCGGCTGACTGCTGTCGGACGATGCATGATCCTCACTGCTGCTGTTGCCGCTCTGCGTTTCGCCGTCCAGCTTGTCGGGCGGCGTCTGGCCGGAATCGGAACTGTCAGACACGTCATGGGACAGCATACCGCCCTCGCTCAGCTCGCCGAGCTGCATCGTCACGGCAGTGCCATCAATATCGGTGATCTCGCCGGTGATCGTCTGGCCGGAGTAGTCCGATGTTTTGCTGCCGCACGCGGCGAGCGACAGTGTCAGCGCCGCCGCACAGAAAAGAGAAAGAATTTTTTTGCCTTTCATCAAAAATGACCTTCTTCGTCATTGTGTATCCCAAATGCTTCCGCGGGGCTGTCGTTTTTCGCTTTCCCCTTGGAACGAGGCCATTATTGCCTGCCAACCTAAAAGAAAACTAAAGGAAAGTTTGAACATTTTGTTTTTCACGAAAACGCAAAAAGCAGTGCCGCCTGAAATCAGGCGGCACTGTTCCTATTGATATGATGTTCCCACCGGCGCGGCACAAGCGGTTAGTTCGCTCTAACTCACAGTCTTTTGAAAAGCCGCCGCAGGGCAGCTTTCCAATATATCCTGCTTTCCCGCTTGCCTTCGGGAAGGTGATCGACCGTGTGTATTGTAGCACAGCGATTTTCGCATTGCAAGAGCGGTTTTCAAATTTTTGCGATATTTTCTTTGCTACATACGCTTTCTCGCCCCGTCCGCTGCGACAGACTGTTCCCATTCTGTGTCCCGCGGCACTTGCATCCCGCGGCTTTCGCTGGTATACTATGTTCATAAGTTAGATGCATTTAACAGAATTGATATTTCACACAGGAAAGACGGTGAACGACATGGAAGCATTTTACGGCATTTTGATCCCGTTTCTCGGCACGTCGCTCGGCGCGACGTGTGTGTTCTTCATGAAAAAGTCGCTCAGCGACGCTGTGCAGCGCTCGCTAACAGGCTTTGCCGCGGGCGTGATGGTCGCAGCCTCGGTGTGGAGCCTGCTGATCCCCGCCATCGAGCAGTCGTCGGCGATGGGGAAACTCTCGTTTCTGCCGGCGTTTCTCGGCTTTTGGGTCGGCATTCTCTTTTTGCTGCTGCTCGACCACGTCGTCCCGCACCTGCACGCCAAGAGCGGGCAGGTCGAGGGGCCGAAGAGCCAACTCCAGCGCACGACGATGATGGTGCTGGCCGTCACACTGCACAACATCCCCGAGGGCATGGCCGTCGGCGTGGTGTATGCGGGCTATCTCTCCGGCAGCGCACAGATCACGGCGGCGGGCGCGCTGGCGCTCTCACTCGGCATCGCGATCCAGAATTTTCCAGAGGGGGCGATCATTTCGCTCCCGCTGCGCGCCGAGGGCATGGGCAAGGCAAGAGCTTTCTGGGGCGGCGTGCTCTCGGGCATCGTCGAGCCCATCGGCGCGGTGCTGACCATCCTGGCTGCGTCGCTCATCGTTCCGGCGCTGCCGTATCTTCTGAGCTTTGCCGCGGGCGCGATGCTCTATGTCGTCGTCGAAGAGCTGATCCCCGAAATGTCGCAGGGCGCGCACTCCAACATCGGCACGGTGTTCTTCGCCGTGGGCTTCAGCCTGATGATGGTGCTCGACGTGGCGCTGGGATGAAATACGGCAGGAATGCAAGCAGGAGGCGATACCGAGCGGTACGCCTCCTGCTTTTTATGCTGACGCCAGCCTTGCGCCTATTTTTCCACCCGAATAAGATTGCTCTCATACGGCCGCTTGCCGGAGAGCACTTCGTCGTAAAAATTCTGCTTCCAGTCGATGTAGGCGACGCTGTCCTGCAATTCCCGAATGCCTGCGCGTAGCGCCTCCTGCTTCTGCGCCAGCAGGATCTTGCGCTGCGGGATGGTGCGCTCGCCTTGCAGGCAGAGGGCGAGGTAGTCCTCCATCTCCTGAATGCTCATGCCGCATTTTTTCAAGCACGTCAGGCTGCTGATCCACGCGACGTCCCGCTCGTCAAACACGCGGCGGTTGTTTTTGTCGCGCTTGACGTTGGGGACAAGCCCCTCGTTGCAGTAAAATTTTAAGGCCTGATAGGTCATGCCCGTTTCCTTGCAGACCTGCATCATGGTGTAGCGCATGGTAATCCCTCTCTGCTGCGTAAAAATTGTGTTTTTTCCTCAAAAACCTCTTGACCGGTTGTTACAACCGGTATTTATAGATGAAAACAACCTCTCCGATGATATCAATGAGGCCGTCATGCGCAGCGTCATCCGCAACATCCGCATTTTGCTGACCGATCCTGAAAATTACGACGCCAGAAGCGAGCTGGCGTGGGCGTCCGCCATGGCGGAAAACGGCGTTCTGAAGATCGGCAAGGTCACGGATTTTCAGGCGCATCAGATCCAGCATCAGCTCGGCGCTTACACCGACTGTAACCACGGCGCGGGGCTGGCGGTGATCCATCCCGTTCTGTACCGCCACATCTACAAGTCTGGTGCGGCGCGGTTTGCGCGGTTTGCGCAGAATGTCTGGGGTATTGCACCCAGAGACAGCGACGAGGAGACGGCTGCCGCCGGTATCGACGCGCTGGCCGCGTTTATTAAGGAAATCGGTCTGCCGACCAGCTTTGCAGAGCTTGGCATCCCCGCCGACACCGACTTCCGTGCCATCACGGATTCCACCAACGTCACCGCCGGCTGCTGCAAGAAGCTGACCCGTGATGAAATTTGCGAAATTTTGCAGGAATGCCTGTAACATCTGGTGTTTCCGTGGCGGCAGGACGTCGCCATTTTTGGCCTTTCTGCCTCTTGCATTTGGCCCAAAGCGTGATATCATAGGCCAGACAAATTGCGGAAAGGGGCAGTAGAGTTGAAAGCTGCATCGCAGAAAAAATCATTGGATATGCTCCACGGGACGCTCTGGGATAAGATCCCGCGCTTTGCCGTTCCGGTGGCGGCCACGGCGATTTTGAGCCAGCTGTTCAACGCCGCAGACATCGCCGTCATCGGCAACTTTACCGGTGAGCTCCGCACTGTGGCGGTCGCGGCCGTCGGCACAAACAGCTCGATCATCAGCCTGATCGTCAACCTGTTCATCGGCATCGCGCTGGGTGCAAACGTGACGATCGCGCACGCCGTCGGCGAAAAGAACGACACGATGGTGCACCACGCGGTGCACACCTCCATCATCGTGGCGGTGCTGGGCGGTTTGATCGCGGCGATCATCGGTGAGTTGTTCGCCGTTCCGCTGCTGAATCAGCTGAATGTGCCGGACGATGTGTTCCCGCTGGCGCTGCTATACCTGCGCATCTATCTTGCGGGCCTGCCGGTGATCCTGCTCTACAACTTTGAGGCGGCGGTCTTCCGCAGCGTGGGCGAGACGAAAATTCCACTGATCGCGCTGACGGCCTCCGGCGTTCTGAACGTGATCCTGAACCTCTTTTTCGTGGCCGCGCTCCACATGAGCGTGGATGGCGTCGCGATCGCAACGGTGCTGTCGAACGCGGTCAGCGCGGCGATCTTGTGGGGTTTCCTGCTCAAAACGGACAAGGTCATCCGCCTTGAGCCGAAAAAGCTGCGCATCGACGGGCTGTGCCTCAAGCAAATTCTGCGCATCGGCGTTCCCGCGGGTGTGCAGAGCGCGATGTTCTCCATCGCGAATATCGTCATTCAGGGCGCGATCAACAGCCTCGGCACGGTCGTCATGGCGGCATCGAGCGCGGCCTACAACATTGAGGTCATCACCTACGATATCCTCAACTCCTTCTCGCAGGCCTGCACGACATTCGTCGGGCAGAACTTCGGCGCGGGCGAGATCAAGCGCTGCAAGAAAACGCTGCTGCTGTGTCTTCTCGAGGGCATCATCAGCCTCGGCGTCGCCATCGCTCTGATCCTCTTTTTCGGAAAGTCGCTGCTCACCATCTTCAACGGCGACCCGCAGGTGGTAGAGACGGGCTATATTCGCCTCATGCTGATCATGCCGTCGCACCTGTTCAGCCTTTGCTACGAGGTGCTTTCCGGCTACCTGCGCGGCTTTGAAATTTCACTGCCGCCCGCCGTTTTGACGATGCTGGGCGTCTGCGGCGTCCGCCTGAGCTGGCTGCGCTGGGTCTTCCCGCAGTATAAGACATTTATGAACATCATGCTGGTCTTCCCCATCAGCCTTGCGACCACGGCGCTTCTAATGCTGGCAGCGGTGCTGTACTTCCGCCCCTCGCGCCGCTATGCGCATCTGCAAAAGAGTGATGGCGCGGCTTCGGCAAAAATCGAAGGATAAGACCATTCCCAAAATCGACAAAGCAAGGCGCTTGCCTAAAAGGCAAGCGCCTTGCTTTACTTTTTTGATGGGGCAGCCGTTTCTAAATCGCGGATGGGAAATTTTCACATCAGCTCGCGCGTGAAATCAAGCACGCACTCGCGCAGACGCAGAATTTCCTCTGGCGTGTTCTTGCTCAGGTGCATACCGATGCCGAGCTCCCGTCCCGTTTTCGGGCTGACCGGCAGCGTCTTTACGCCGTGCGTCCGCCCGCGCATCATGATCTCCGTCATCATTGTGATGCCAAGGCCCTTGCTGACCATGCGGATGACCGTTTCATCGTCCACATGGCAGGGGCGGATATTCGGCTTCACCTTTTTGGGACTCAGCGCAGCGTTCACGTCGATGTCGAAGCGCCCGTAGGGCATCAGGAATTCTTTTCCGTCGAATTCCTCGATAGGGAAGGTCTCTTCGCTGCCGGTGGGATAGTCCTCCGGCAGGATGGCATACATCGCGTCGTAGTAGAGCGGTGTCCAGTCGCAGTTGATGTGGCTCTGCCGCGCGGCAAAGATGACGTCCGTGCGCCCCTCCTCCAGCAGCTCAAAGGGTTCGAGCTCGTGGTCCACCATGCGAAGATCCACGTCGGTCTCCGGACACACACGGCGGAAGCGGTACAGAATTTCCGGCATCCAGTGCATGGCAAGGCTCGCATAAGCGGCGATTCGGATCGTCGCCGTCCGCTTTTGCGTGATGGTCTCGATCTGGTTTTCGAGCTTCGCCGTCGCGCTGAGGTATTCGCGGATCGCGGGCAGCAGCGCCTCCCCGTCCTCTGTCAGCGAAATACCGCTGTGGTCGCGCCGGATGAGCTTCATGCCGATCTCGCGCTCCAGACCGTTGATGAGGTGCGTCAGCCCCGACTGTGTGTAGCCCACGACCTCAGACGCTTTGGAAAAGCTGCCGAGGTTGACGGCGGTCATCAGAATTTCAAATTTTTTGCTGTCCATATCCCCACTCCTATAAAGGGTATTTTGATTTGTAATATACCTATTATAACCGAGCGTTTCTCTTTTTCAAGTGCAGGGTGTAATATTTTCAACACAAAGGAGTTGATTATCCCATGACTACTAAAAAATTGACCTTCCGGCAGAAGATTCTCGTCGCCGGAACGCTGTTTGGAATGTTCTTCGGTGCGGGCAACCTGATCTTCCCCGTACATCTCGGCCAGATGGCCGGCCGCAACGCGGTCGTCGCCATGATCGGCTTTATCATCACGGCGGTCGGCATCCCCATCTTCGGCGTCGCCGCCATCGGCATCACGCATTCCGACGGCCTGCAGACGCTCTCGAGCAAGGTCGGCAAGGGCTACGGCATTTTCTTTACCTGCCTTCTGTACCTGACCATCGGCCCGCTCTTCGCCATCCCGAGATGCGCAACAGTTTCCTTTACCACCGGCATCACTCCCCTGCTGGGCGCGGATTCGCCGGAGTGGCTGTATCTGCTTGTCTTTTCGGCGGCGTTCTTCGCTTTCGTGCTGTTCTTCTCGCTGCGCCCCGGTAAGATCACCCTCTGGATCGGCAAGATCATCAATCCGCTCTTCCTGTTCTTCTTCGCAGTGCTGATCATCGCGGCGCTGCTCTCCCCCGGCGCAGCGATCTCCTCGGTCGAGCCGACGGAGGCCTATCAGAACGGTTCCTTCTTTCCCGCGCTCATTGAGGGCTACGGCACGATGGACGCCATCGCCGGTCTCGCCTTCGGCATCGTGGTCATCGACGTCATTCGCCGCATGGGTGTCGACAACGACGACATCATCGCCGAGGACGTGCTCTCCTCCGGTCTTCTTGCCGGTGCGCTGATGGCGCTGATCTACGTGCTGTCCATTCTGGTCGGCGCGCAGTCGAGAGGCATTTTCGAGCTGTCCGAAAATGGCGGCATCGCCCTCACGCAGATCGCGGGTCATTACCTCGGCGGCGTGGGCCAGTTTATCCTCGCCTTCACCATCACCTTTGCCTGCCTCAAGACCTCCATCGGCCTTGTCACGGCCTGCTCGGAGACGTTTGTCAAGATGACGAACGGCAAAATTTCCTACCGCACTTGGGCGATCCTCTTCACGGTGTTTTCGTTTGCCGTTTCCAACATTGGACTGAGCGCCATCATCGAGTATTCCGTCCCGATGCTCATGCTCATCTATCCCCCGGCCATTGCGCTTATCCTGCTGGCCTTTATCGGCAAGTACTTCGCTCATGACCGTGCCGTGTATGTCGCAACGATGATCGGTACATGGGCAGCTGCTATTTTCGACTGCATGAAGACGCTGCCCGCGTCTGTGCAGACTTCGCTCCGCCTCGATGTGCCTATCGCCTTTGCGGAAAAATATCTGCCGTTGTTCGACAAGAACCTCGGCTGGCTGCTGCCTGCACTCGTCGGCTTTGCGATCGGCATGGTCATCCGCTCGAGCCGGAAGGGCGCGCTCGTCCCTCATGCCTGACGAACCAAATTAAAGTAAAAACGCACCGCATGGCAGAGTTATTTCTGCCGTGCGGTGTCATTTTTTCAGCGGCTCCGAAAACGGAGAACCAGCAAGCTGCCGAGGTTCACCAGCAAAATCGTCGCGGCCCATGAAAGTGTTGCAGCCGTAATCGCACCAGAACGGTGCAAGGATCGTAAAACGCCCGCCGACCGCGCCGAGCAGACGGCGCATCAGTTCGCGCTGCCGCGTCTCATCGGAAGGCGGCGTCCGGTTGTAGGCAAAGCATCCTTGAAAATTCTCTCCTAACCTTCATGGAAGGCAAAGCACAGCTCCTTCGCCGCGAGCCGTTCCTGCGTAAGCTCTTCGCTGCTTGCATCGTAGAGCAGACCGCGCAGCATTTTTCTTTCTCTGTCATGTTACCTCTCATCCCTTGCTTGATTACCTATTGATCATACTACGCGACGAGAGGCATTACAACCATTCTGCGCTGGGTTATGGTATGTGTGTTGGCTACCAAAAGGAGATGGTGCACATGAAAGCACTTCAAAAGCAGTTCGACCGGCAGGAGTTCGACGACCTGAACGCGTTGGTATGCGGATAGGAAAGATAGATGAAAACCGGTTGGTTTCCATCTATCTTTCCTTCACTTCTCAGATTTCATTTTCTCCCGTGCGGTGAGTCGCTGCTCGATATCCCCCTGCAAAAGCTGCGAGATCACCGCGGCCAGCGGGATAAAAAACACGATACCGATGATACCGAATAACTTTCCGCCGAGCAGTGCGGCCAGCAGTGTCCACAGCGGAGAAAGCCCCACGCTGCCGCCGACCACATGCGGGTAGATGAACTGGTTTTCGATGAACTGCACCACCTGATAAACAAGGAAGCACAGTATTGCCTTCTCCGGCGCGGCCAGCAGCGTGAGCAGTACGCCGATCAGGCAGGATGCAAACGCGCCGATATATGGGATGAACGCGAATGCCGCTGTCAGCACAGCCGTCAGCGCTGCGTAGGGGATGCGGAAGACGGAAAACGCGAGAAAGATCAACGTGCCGAGGATCAGCACCTCGATGCACTGACCGGAGAAAAACTTTGCATAAGTATCGTGCGTCAGCTTTGCGATGCGGCAAATGCGGTTTGCCGTCATCTCCTTACAGTAGGCGTACAGAAAGCCGCGGCTCTGCTTACTGAGCTCCCGCCGCCCCAACAGTACATAGAACATGATCACGATCGCGAACACAGCGTTTACCGTGACAGACACCGTTGAGCTTGCCAGGTCGACGACCGATCCGATCACGGCCCCCGCGCCGGTGAAGAGCTTTTCCACTGCCGTCTTCCAGTCGAATGAGGCCGCAAGCTTCGTCAGCTCCGTGGTGTCGACGCCGTAGCTGCTCAGCAGCGCCACCCAGTCGGGCCAGTTCTCCCTTATGAGTACGGCGATGCTCCGGACCGACGCGGCCAGCTGCGGGATCGCCAGCACGCACAGCAGGAATACCAGCACTGCGACGCAGAGCATCGTCAGTGTCAGGCTCAGGGCGTCGACCGCTTTTTCCTTCATCTTCGGAAAATGGGCGGCCAGCCGCCGCGCAATACCGAGCATTGGAACGCTCAGCACGAATGCGAGCAGAAGGCCCGAGACCACCGGCGACAGAATACCTGCCAAAACGCGAAAAAAGCCCGCCACTTCATTCAGGTTAGTCAGCGCGGCAAAAAGCGCCACGCCGAAAAAAATCAGAAGCATCTGCTGCTTGAGTTGTTTATTCATGGATCATCTCTCCAATCAGCGCAGTCTCCGCCTTTTCACCGGCGTGCGGCCGCTGTGTGACGCGCAGCTCCTCGATGCGGTGGTGATCCACTTTGACAACAAGCACATCAAGATCATCGTAAGTAAAGCGGTCGCCGCTCTCCGGCACACCGCCGCAGCGCTCCATCACCCATCCGCTGACCGACACCATCTCCGAGTCGGTCTTGAGGTGGAAGAAATCGGCAAAATCGTCAAAGTCCATTCCTGCGTCCACAAGGTAAGTGTGCTCCGCCGTCTCGCGGATGGGAATCTCCTCCTGCTCGTGCTCGTCCCAGATCTCGCCCACCAGCTCTTCGAGGATATCCTCCATCGTGACAATGCCGCAGGTGCCGCCATATTCGTCCACCACGACGGCAACGTGCGTCTTTCCCTGCTGCATCTTTTTAAGCAGCAGACTGATCGGCTCATTCTCCGGCACAAAGATGGCAGGTGAAAGCAACTCGGCGATTGGCTTATCAGTCACGCCGCAGCCAACGTAAAAGTCCTTGCGGTGGATGGTGCCGAGGATATGGTCGATGGAATCCTGATAGACGAGCAGGCGGGAATATTTGGTATTGGTGAACAGCGCGGCGATCTCCTCCCAGCTCGCCGTGACCGGCAGCGCTGCGAGGTCTACGCGATGGATCAGGATGTCCTTCGCCTGCTGCTCGGAAAATTCGATGGCGTTGCGCAGCAGCTCGCCCTCGCTCCTGTCGATACTGCCGCCCTGCTGCACCTCGTCCACGAGCATCAGCAGCTCCTCCTGCGACATTTTGCTTTCGCTGTTCAGGCGGAACGCCTTCGCCAGCAGCTTTTTCCAGAGGGAGAAGAGTAGATTGAGCGGCAGCAGCACCCAGATGAGTACCCGCAGGATGGGAGCGGAGAACATGGCGAAGCGCTCCGCGCAGTCCTTGGCGATGCTTTTGGGCGAGATCTCACCGAAGATCAGCACCACCACCGTGACGACCACGGTGGAGATCGTCGCGCCCGCGTCACCGTAATGGCGCACAAAGAGCACCGTGCCGATGGAGGCCGTCGCAATATTGACGATGTTGTTGCCGATGAGAATAGTTGAGAGCAGCCGGTCATACTGCCCCAAAAGCCTGCACGCGAGGGCGGCGTTGGCATTGCCCTTTTCAGCAAGGGTTTTGAGCCGCGTGGTGCTGGCAGAGGAAAACGCGGTCTCTGTAGCGGAAAAGTAGGCGGAAAACAGCAAACACACCGCCATAGTAATGATACAAGTTGTCGTTGACAAGATAAAAGCTCCTTTTCTGTCGTCTGTTCGAATCGTCAAAGCGCTCAAATGAGCGCAAAAAAGCATGTCCGCCCCGCTTTTCAGCAGCGCAGATATGCTTTCACAAACAGATGACAGATCAGGTGGCTACTGTGATAGTCACTGCCGTCGGTATCCATATGGGCACGCATCCTCCTTCGTTTCAAATTGATGGTATTGTACCAGACGCTCCCAGTATCGTCAAGCAAAGAAACTGTTAAGAGGTAGGCCGGTTACTGCATTTATTGTTATACTCGGAATTACATGGACAGTTGAACGCACATCAGCTCAATCTCCGTACCATCAGCGAGTATGAGGGGATACACGCCCGGCTGCCCATCCTCCAAGATGAGATGACCGCATGGCTGTCAACCGGTCCCTCGTTTTATATCCTCGTTTTGCCGATCACGGTGTTCGCCGAGGAGCCGTATATCAAAGCCCGCCCTACAACCACACAGACGCATGGCGCACATTACTGCGTACCCACCGCAATGACATCGCCGCGGCGATGAAGATCCCGCCGGAGGATTTTCGTTGGTACGCCGCCTTCCATGACGAAGGTAATCATCCTCACGTCCACATGATGGCGTGGTCGGTGAATCCGAATCAGGCGTACCTGTCCAAAGATGGGATACGGCAGATCAAGTCCACGCTGACCAATCAAATTTTCCGTCAGGAGTTGCTGCACGTCTACGAGCAGAAAAGCAAATCTCGTGATGAACTGGTGGTCGCGGCGCGGAAAGCCATGCTGGAATTGGCGAAGGCCTTGCGGGAGATGACCTGCACGCTCGGCCACTACGACGCAGGCTTCACCCTCCGCACCTACACCCACGCCACAAGGCAAAAGCAGGACGAGGCAGCACAAACCATGGGTAGCTTCATGGCGCAGGTCATGTAAGCAGTAAAAGCGCCAAAATACCGGAGAGAAGGCAAAAGTTTCCTCTCCGGTACTCTTTAAGTCTTTCTGCGTATTTCGTTGTACCCATGGGGCATGAGCTGGCAGTAGGCGGCAAAGCCGCTGACTGACCCTATGGGTCAAATGCGTGTCCGCCGAACGGGGCCATGGGTCAAAATCTCGTGTCCATTTTCTTGGGTACAGTTTAATTCGTTGTGTGGGTCACGGTGTGGGTCAGGCAGTTGACCCACATTTTGACCCACACCTTTTTCAGCGTTTTTGCAACAAAAAAGCACCGAAAACCGAAGCTTTCGATGCTTTTTGGAGCTGGTGGTGTGACTCGAACACACCGGCGCGCAGGTCGTGCATCATGCGCCGGAAATCCGGTCGGTCGAAGTCGGTGCCGGTATAGCCGTCATCAACGTACAGCCGGGGGGCGGCCATGTCGGTTTGCGTATTTGCAAACTCGGTCAGCAGCTCGCGCTGGCTGGCGATGCTGTTGCTTTCTTCGCGGTCGCCGTCCTCGCGGGAAAGACGGATATAGAGCGCGGGTTTCCACAGGACTGTGGATAACTTTTGGGGTTCGTATTTACTTTTTCGTGCCATTGAGTGCCTCCTAAAAAACGGACGGCACGCCGCAGGCTGTGTTTTGCACGTATAGTGTATCACAGCACACGGCGTACCGCAAGGCTTCGCTTCGGTTATCCGGCTTTTGCCATCACTGGAGCCGCTTGCACAGGTTGGTCAGGCAGGATTGCAGACTGGGTGCGCCGTCATCAAACAGCACCTCGACCGCAGTGTCGCCGACGCGGAAGCGGTGTGGGTCGCTGACAGACGAGGCGAACAGGCGCA
>OGXC01001096.1_pt1 | contig 21634 bp, 20 predicted proteins | sample 1576201 | NCBI WGS metagenome assembly OGXC01 (sample SAMEA3541562, study PRJEB24748) | human gut metagenome | biome: human gut; feature: human-associated habitat; material: faeces | place: China | collected 2012 | reverse complement strand
GAAGCATTTAACGAAGAACAAGCTAAGTGTTGCACTTAGCTTGACAATTCGTCATATATAAAAAGCATCATATTTAGTTTATGATGCTTTTTACATATACTTTTATTTCATATTAATTTAAACCTTTTATATTAAAATTAATATTATTTACTTATCTTCTCTAACTAAATAATCATTTCCATCCATATCTTTAAATTTAAACATACTTCCATATGGCATTTTCATAATTTCCCCAACTTCTACTTCATTTGTTTTCATTTCATTATAAGTAGATTCAATATCATCAGTACTTAAAATTATATTTGGATGACCTACATTTGCTTGTGGATTTTGAGCTAACATTAAGTTCTTTTCATATATTACAAAAGTAGTAAATGAATCTTCACTTGGTCCAACTTCTAACCATTTCATATTTGGCCCCATTGGTTGTTCAAGTTTTACAACAAAATTCATTTTCTTAGTCCAAAACTCTTTAGCTTCTTCTTGATTATTTACGTATATTGTTATTTTTCCAATTTTATTTATCATTTGATTTCCTCCAGATTTTTGTATAAGTTAAACTATACTCTAATATTTATGTTTTAACCAGTAATTAATTTACAATACATTTTACTTTTACCATGAAAGCTTTCCTGTTTTTACTGCATCTTCATATATTGAAATTTTATAATTAAGTCTATCTAAAGTTTCATCTATTTTCTTTTTTTGTTCTAAAAGTGATTGTCTTTGTTCTAATAATAACTGCAATCTTGCTGGTATTGTTGAATCTCCCTCTTGATATAATCTTACATATTCAATCATTGCTTCAACTGGAAGCCCTGCACTTCTCATACATTTAGCAAGGCCAACCCATCCTAAATCACTATCTTGATAATCTCTAATACCACTTGCTGTACGAGTTACTGGTGGAATCATTCCCACTCTCTCATAATATCTTAATGTATCTGCTGAAATATCGTATTTTTTACTAACCTCTGCAATTGTCATACTACTAACCTCAACTTCCTTTTAAGTATTTAATTAACTTTATCTATTTCCCTATAAAATATTATATTTCATTTTTCTTAATAATTTAATAATACCCCTTGGAGTTAACTCCAAGTCAATATTTTTTATAAATTTCTAGCCTAAAATGAAAAGTTAAATTCTTGATTTTAATACTAAATTCACTTTTTTAAAAACTTATTCTTCGACTACTAAAATATTATACCGCATTAATAATTATTGAATTTTTCTATTAAGAAGTAAAAAAAGCAGTAGACAATTAAAAAATATCTACCACTTCATATTTATTATAATTAATTTTCTTTAAACATACTAACTTTACATTCTTCTAATAATTCATTTGTATTACTATCTTTCATAGTAATTGAACATTCTAAATTAACTAACTGATCAACATTAGTATTAAATATCATTTTATCAAACACTCTTGTTTCTGCTGAAATATTGCAGTTAAATACTGGTTCTGTGCTTCTTCCATCAACTATAACTTCTTTACTTTCTACTACAACATTTTTGTCAGTTTTATTTTCAATACATAAATTTAAATTTAAAGCATCATCTTCATTTCTGCTTATTCTAATAAAATACACCTTAATTTTATCAGTATTAACTATTATGTCTCCATCAACATCATCACTAATATTTTCAACAACTACTGAAGCATCTGATGCAACCTCTTCATTGCTTTCTTCATTAGTAACTTCAGTTTCCTCTATCTTTTCCTCTTCTTTTACTATAGGTTTAAGTCCAGTAAACTTTTGAATAGCTTCATCATCACTTAATACTTCTTTTACTTTGTTTAATTTACCATTACACTTATTATATGCTAAATTTAAAGTATCCCATGCACTTTCATTTTCAGCATATAAATCAAGTGAATTATTAAATAACACCACTAAAGCCTCTAATGAATATGGGAATGTCTTATCTTTTTCTTTTGTAGCACTAGCAATAGTATATTCATTATCATAATATTCTTCTAATGATTTGTTTAAATTTTTTAATGCCTCTTCTAATTCTTGTCTTGCTTCATTAAGATATTTTACCTCTAATTTATCTTTGCTATATATATCTAACATACTTTCATCTACTAAATATTTTGAAGCTAAATCTTCTACTTCACCTAATAAATCACTAGTCACTCCATAATATTCTGGAACTTTATGTTCAACTTTTTCTACGTTATTTTTCTTTTTATTAAATATATCAAATATCCCCATCCTAGTACTCCTTTACATACAAATGATTTTCTACTGTATTTTTATTAAACATATATATTTAAAACTATACTATATTAATCATAATTTTCAAGTAATTATTTAAAATAACTTTTAAATGAATATGTTTATTTACCTCTAATTCAAATATATTATTTAACAATTAAATAATATAGCCATAAATATTGGATGTTTAAACATTCAATATTTATGGCTTTATTTTACCCTTGAATATTATTATGTTGGCTTTCTTCTTTTACTAACTCTTTAAATTCCATGTCATATAGCTTATCTTGTAATTCTTGAATTTTATTATCTAATTCCTGTACTTTTTCCTTTGCATGGAGCATTTTCATATCTACTTTCCAATCATCTCTTTCTCGCTTATAGTATTTTATCTCTTCCCTTAGCTTTTCAATTTCTGATAGCATATTTACACTTCCTTACAACATTTCATGTACTACTTTTTTAAGCACACTTACTAAATTTATGCTCTTATTATAAGGTATGCGTAAATACAAAATTTATATTCTAAATTTAGCCACTCATCTATAATAATTACTTCACACTACCTCTACAGTTTTATCTATATTAAACATGGATTATAACTTTCTTAGTTATGCAACAGCACTTCTTAATAACCAAATTTTATACATGTTGAACTCCTATTTTATTGCATCTTTCATTTCTTTCACATAATTAAATAATTCATCATGCGCATTGTCCCCATATTTTGCAATTATCTTAACAATTGCACTTCCAACAATAACTCCATCTGCTACTTCTGCCATTTGCCTTGCTTGTTTTGAATTATTAATTCCAAAACCTATAGCACAAGGAATATCAGTAACTTCCTTAATTGATTTTACTATACTTGATATATCTGTTTTTATTTCATTCCTAACACCCGTAACCCCCATAGAAGAAACTACATAAATAAATCCTTTAGCCTCACTTGCTATTTTTTTTATTCTATTTTCTGAAGTAGGTGCAATTAAAGAAATAATATCAACATCAAATTTATTTGCTATATCTTCAATTTCATGTTTTTCTTCATAAGGTACATCTGGAATAATAATTCCATCAATTCCAACTTCTTTACATTCTTCAAAGAATTTTTCATACCCATACTTATAAACCGGATTAATATAAGTTAAAAATACTAATGGAATATTACTTTTTTCTCTTACCTTTTTTACAATTTCAAAAACTCCACTAGTTGTCATTCCACCTTTTAATGCTCTAATATTAGCTTCTTGAATTACTATACCTTCAGCTGTTGGATCTGAAAAAGGTATTCCTATTTCAATTAAATCAGCCCCTGCTCTTTCCATTTCTAAAATATATTCTACAGTCTTATCTGCCCCTGGATCACCTGCAGTTAAAAAACCTATAAATGCCTTTTTACTTTCAAATGCTTTATATATTTTACTCATAAATTTCTTCCCCATTATATCTAGCTATTGCTGCAACATCTTTATCTCCTCTTCCTGAAAGATTAATAATAATATTTTCATCAGAGCTAAAATTCTTTGCTATTTTCATAGCATAAGCTACAGCATGTGCACTTTCTATTGCACAAATAATCCCTTCTGTTCTTGCTAAATACTCAAAGGCTTCAACTGCTTCATCATCAGTTATAGGTACATACTTAGCTCTTTTTATATCATTTAAATATGCATGTTCAGGTCCAATCCCCGGATAATCTAAACCTGCGGATATTGAGTAAACTGGAGCAATTTGCCCAAATTCATCTTGGCAAAAATAAGACTTCATTCCATGAAATATACCTACTGTTCCATTAGCCATAGTTGCTGCATTTAATGCTGTATCTACACCTTTTCCTGCAGCTTCACATCCAATAAGCTGTACATCTTTATCTTCTATAAAGTTATAAAAAGCTCCAATTGCATTACTTCCACCACCAACACAAGCAATAACTGCACTAGGTAGCTTTCCTTCTACCTTTAATATTTGTTCCCTTGCTTCTTTACTTATAACACTTTGAAAATCCCTTACTATTGTAGGAAATGGATGCGGTCCCATTACTGATCCTAAAACATAATGAGTATCAGAAATTCTACTTACCCATTCCCTCATAGTTTCATTAACAGCATCCTTTAAAGTCATTGTTCCACTAGTTACAGAATGAACCTTTGCCCCTAAAAGCTTCATTCTATACACATTTAAGGCTTGTCTATCTGTATCTTCCTTCCCCATGAATATTTCACACTTTAACCCTAAAAGAGCTGCTGCAGTAGCTGTTGCTACACCATGTTGCCCTGCTCCTGTTTCTGCAATTATTCTTGTTTTACCTAATTTTTTAGCTAACAAAGCTTGTCCAAGAACATTATTTATTTTGTGAGAGCCTGTATGATTTAAATCCTCCCTTTTTAAATAAATCTTTGCTCCTCCAAGATCTTTACTCATTTTTTCTGCATAATACAATAATGATGGTCGCCCAGCATATTCATTAAGTAATTTATTTAATTCCTCATTAAATTCTTTATCCTTTTTATAAAATTCATATTTTTCTTCAAGATTAATAAGTTCATTCATTAATGTTTCTGCTATATACTGTCCTCCGTAAATTCCAAATCTCCCTTTACTCATAAAATTACCTACCTTTCTACAATCTTTATTACTTCCTTCATTTTTTCAAAATCCTTAACTCCATTAGTTTCAATGCCACTGCTAATATCTATAGCCATTGGTTTTACCTTTAAAATAGCTTCATTTATATTTTCTAAATTTAATCCACCAGCAAGGAAAAATGGTCTATTAAGATTTTTTATATTATTCCAATTAAATGTCTTTCCTGTCCCTTGTCCATTATCTAACAATAAATAATCTGCACAAGAATCCTTCCATACTTCAATATCTTCAAAGCAGTTTACCTTTATTGCTTTTATAACTTCTTTTGTACTCCTTTCTTTTATAGTTTTTATATACTCCTCACTTTCATTTCCATGAAGTTGAACTATATCAATAATATTTTTATCTATTATCTCTAATACTTTTTCAATATCTTCATTAACAAAAACTCCAACAGCCTTAATATTAGTATTTAATTTACTTTTTAATTTTATTGCTTGTTTTATACTAACTTGTCTTTTACTTTTAGCAAATACAAAGCCTATATAATCTGGATTTAACTCATTTACATATTCAATATCTTTTTCTCTAAACAACCCACAAAATTTTATTTTTACTTTACTCATATTTGTATCCTCTTAAATACTCTAAGGCTGTCTTTTTATCCTTACTTCTCATAAGAGTTTCACCTATTAATACTGCATTTACATTAGCTTTTCTTAACTTTTCTATATCCTCCGAAGTTTTTATTCCACTTTCAGCTATAAAAATAATATCTTCTGGTACTAGCTTTCTTAAATTTATAGAATTATTTATATTAACAGTAAAATCCTTAAGATTTCTATTATTTACTCCTATAATTCTTGCTCTAGCTCTTAAAGCCATTTTAATTTCATCTTCATCATGAGCCTCCACTAATGCTGATAATCCTAAGCTATCTGCTATTTTTATATACTTTTTTAAAGTATCTTCATTTAATATTGAACAAATAAGTAATACTGCACTTGCTCCTAAGATTTTAGCTTCATATATCATATATTCATCTATTACAAAATCTTTTCTTAATACAGGAATTTTTACTTCACTGGCTATTTCTTTCAAGAACTTATCTTCACCTTTAAAGAAATATGGCTCTGTTAAGACTGATATTGCATTTGCTCCGCTTTTTTCATAATCCTTTGCTATTTGTAAATAAGGAAATTCTTCTGCTATTATTCCCTTTGATGGTGATGCTTTTTTAACTTCACAAATAAATGATATTTCTTTACTTTTTAATACTTTTTCAAAGTAAAATTGCTGTTCAACTATTGATAGTGCTTCCTTTTTTACTAAATCAAAAGGCTTTTCCTTTTTCTTCTGTTCTAATCTAACCTTTGTCTTTTCAACTATTTCATCTAAAATCATTTAATCACCTACTCATTAGAAAACTTAATGAAATCTTCTAATTTCTTTTTAGCCTTTCCACTATCAATAATATCTTCTGCTAATCTAACACCATCTTTTATTGAATCAGCTTTTCCACCTAAATATAAAGCTGCTCCAGCATTTAAAACAACAGCATTTCTTTTAGCACCCTTTACTCCATTTAAAATAGAAAGAGTAATTTCTGCATTTTCATTAGGACTGCCTCCAACTAATTCTTCTTTATTACATCTTTCAAATCCAAAGTCCTCAGGACGTATTTTATAAGAATAAAATTTTCCATTCTTAATTTCACAAACTTTAGTAGCTGCACTCATAGATATTTCATCTAATTTATCTTCCCCATAAACTACTAATGCTCTTTTTACGCCTAAATTATCTAAGACTCTAGCTAAAGGTTCTACTAATTCTTCATCATAAACACCCATTAGCTCAATATTTGCTCCTGCAGGATTACTCAGTGGCCCTAACACATTAAATACAGTTCTTATTCCAAGCTCTTTTCTTACTGGTGCTACATACTTCATTGCAATATGATAATTTTGTGCAAATAAAAAACAAATACCTATTTTATTTAATAACTCAGTACTTTTTTCTGGCGAAATAGTTATATTTACTCCTAAGGCTTCTAATACATCCGCAGCCCCACACTTGCTACTTGCAGCTCTATTTCCATGCTTAGCAACTGGTACCCCTCCAGCTGCAATTACAATTGATGATGTAGTTGAAATATTAAATGAATTAGATCCATCTCCCCCAGTTCCCACTATTTCTAATACATCCTTATCATGTAAAAGCTTTATACAATGATTTCTCATTTCTTCTGCTGAAGCAGTGATTTCTCCAATAGTTTCACCTTTCATACTTAATGCAGTTAAATATGCACTTTTTTGAATATCACTTGCTTTCCCGCTCATAATTTCATTCATAACTTCCTTGGCCATGTTATAACCAATATCTTGCTTATTGCTTAGTTTAATAATTGCTTCTTTAATCATTTAAATTGCCCCCTCTTTTATTTTGCCTTTAAAGAACTTTTCATTTACGAATCTTTCTCTTTTAATTTGTGAACATCTCTAGTTAAATTTATGAATATTCCCTTAAGGCAAAGTACAATAAATTATTTTTAACTTAATAAATTATTTATTATTTTCAATCCATCCTTAGTTAATATTGATTCAGGATGAAACTGAACACCATATACTTTATTTTTCTTATCTTCAACTGCCATTACTTCATTATCATCAGTCATTGCTATTACTGATAACTCTAATGGTAAAGTATTTTTATCTACAGCTAAAGAGTGATATCTTCCAACCTTTATTTTTTCATTAAGCCCTCTAAACAACTTGCTATCATTATTCACATTAACTATGCTTGTCTTACCATGCATTAAGTTCTTAGCATAAGTAATTGTTGCTCCATAAGCCTCACATATTGCTTGATGACCTAAACATACCCCAAATATAGGTATCTTCCCTTTAAAATACTTAACTACATCAATACAAATTCCTGCATTCTTAGGTTTTCCTGGTCCTGGTGAAATAATTATTATTTCTGGATTCATTGCTTCAATTTCCTTAATACTCTTTTCATCATTTCTTATTACAGTAATATTAGAATCAATAGTTCCAATAAGCTGATAAAGGTTATAAGAAAAACTATCATAATTATCTATTAAAAGTATCATTATCTAATCCCACCCTTTGCAATATTTAATGCATTAATAACAGCCTTAGATTTATTTATACATTCCTCATATTCATTTTCTGGAACACTATCTGCAACAATACCAGCTCCTGATCTTACAAACACCTTTCCATTCTTTGCAAATGCAAGTCTTATTGAAATACACATATCTAAGTTTCCCGTAAAATCTATATATCCAATAGCTCCACCATATATTCCTCTTTTATTTCCTTCTAACTCATTTATTATTTCACAAGCCCTAAGTTTTGGTGCTCCTGATAATGTACCTGCTGGTAATATTGAATCTATTGCATCTAATGCATCCTTATCTGATCTTAATGTCCCAGATACTGTAGAACCTATATGCATTACATGAGAAAACTTTTCTATACTCATATATTTATCAACTTTTACTGAATTAATTTCACTTATTTTACCTATATCATTCCTACCTAAGTCAACAAGCATATTATGTTCTGCTAATTCCTTTTCATCAGCTAAAAGTTCTTTTTCTAACTCCAAATCTTCCTCTTCATCTTTTCCCCTTTTTCTAGTTCCAGCTAGTGGGAAAGTATATAACTTATTATTTTCAAGTTTTACTAAAGTTTCTGGTGAAGCTCCTGATATCTCAATATCATTACTATAAAAATAAAACATATAAGGTGATGGATTAGTACTTCTTAAAACTCTATAAGCATCTAAAATACTTCCCTCTATTTCAGCTTCAATTTTATTTGATAATACTACTTGAAAAATATCACCCTCTTTTATATATTCCTTGGCCTTTACTACCATATTGCAATATTGCTCTTTAGAAAAATAACTTCTATAATCTGACTTTATCTTTAATGGTCTTTCTTCAGCTTTTTTACCATTAATAATCAAATCTGCCATTGCCTTTAATTCAATTTCTGCTTTTCTATAATTAACTTCTAAATTTTCAACCTTAATATTTACAATTAAGATTATTTTTTGCCTATAATTATCAAATGCTATTACTTTATCAAAAAGCATTAAATCTACATCATTAAACTTTTCTTCATCATTAGCATTTAAATTTAAGCTCTGCTCTCCATATTTTATATAATCATAAGAAAAATATCCTACAAGTCCTCCAGTAAATGTAGGCATTCCCGAAATCCTTGGACTTTTATTTTCTTTTAATATTTTTCTTATATATTCATTTGGATGCTTTACTTCTTCTTCAATAGTGGTCCCTGTAGTAATTTTTAGTTTATGATTGTAGCAAGTAAGTTCAAGCTTTAGGTCATATCCTAAAAAGGTGTATCTTCCCATTTTATTAGTACTATCAACACTTTCTAAAATAAAAACATTAGTACTGATTCCCTTTAAAATTTTTAAGGTTTCAATAGGAGTTTTTATATCCGAATATAACTCCATACTTATTGGTACAACTTTATAATCTTCATTCGTAGTAATTTTTTTTACTTCTTTTAAACTTGGATAAATCATCTTTTCCCTCCTAATGTACTATTAATAATTTAAAAATTTATAATAGTATACTTACTATTAAAGAACGTAAAAAATCCCGCCCAAGACAGTATAATTTACTGTCAAGGACGGGTAGAATATACTACACCCGCGGTGCCACCTTGATTCACGAAATAATCGTACACTTTATCAGATACTAACATATCCTAGACAACTAACGTATGTCAAACGTCATAGAATACTAGGAGTAAAACTCTTTTCACTATGCCCTCAGTGGTCCATTTAATAGGCTGCGTTCTGCTTGGCTCTCATCTTTCCAAACTCTCTGTTAGTGCACGATCTATTTTTATCTCCACTTCAACGGTTTAATCTTTTACTAATTTTAATATTTTTAATAAAATATTTCAATTAATTTTGATAAAAATATTTTCGCTTAATTTAAGCACATGTATTTACTTCTTTTTCTTTTTTTTCATAGTAATTTAAAATATTTATTATAAAATTTCTTGTGTCCATATCTAGTTTTCGTGTACTTGAAAGCTCGTTGACTGAAAAGTTTCTAGTATAAAAACTATATGCTAATTCAACTATAAATCTTGAAGTATTTATAATTCTTGTGTCATTTAATAATTCTTTAAATTTAATAGTAGTACCGTAAATATATTCTTTGGCAACACTATAAACTTCATCAATACTTAATAATTTTAATACTATATATAAATCTTTATTTAATTTTCCCATAAAATTTTTAACTAACTCTATATAATTTCTTTCATGATAAGAATCTACAAATGCTATATTATTTTCCATAACTAATCACTCCTTATGTAAACATTATACTATATTAATTTGTCAATTTTGTTACAACAATCTTAATATTCTCTTAAAAACCTTTAATATATATATTCCTCCACCCCTTTTATTACAGTTTATATATTTGTATTATATAGTATCGTATACCTCTTTGTAAATATTCTTCATATTATATTTTTGTTAAATAACTATAAACAAAATGAGCATATCTTTTTACAGATATGCTCATTTTTAATTACTTTTTATTCTCTTTTTTATTTTTTCTAAAAATCATATTTTTTAATTTGCCCCATCCATGCTTACTATCATTATTATCTATATCTTTACTTTTTATTGCAGGCTTTGCCTTAATAATTTCATCTCTTTCTATTTTTAAAGTACTATTTATATCTTCGTTTTTTATTTGCATTTTATTACTTTCAATGTAATTTACCTGACTATTTATATTTTTCTTAGCTACTTCCTTCTTCAAGATGTTACTATCTTCTTCAATAGTAGGCTTTGAAGTATTATCATAATTTAACTTTAATATAGAAATAGCACTTTCTAGCATATATAGTTTGTTATTATCACTAGAGTATAACCCCTCAACAAGTTTCCACTTAACCTCGTCTTTTTTCTTTACCCAAGCTTTAATATTTAGTGTATCTACACCATAAGCAATATCATTAATAGAAAATACTTCATCAAAGTTTTTATAAATAATATTATTTATTTTTTCTATAATATTAACTTTAATAATTGTTTCTAAAGAATTAAATATCTTTTTATTTCTCTTTAAAATATTATTCACACTTAAATCTACTTCTTGATTTAAGTCAAATTCTTTTTCATCAATTATCATTTTTAATAATTTACTTTCCTCATTTTCTGATATGTAAAATTCATTTATTATTTCACTCTTTTCAAGTAAATCATTTAATTTATCATAAAAATAGCTTAAGTATAACAACACAATTTTATCTTCATTAACTAATTCTTGCTCTATTTCACTTATCTCATCAATTATTTTATTTAATGTTATTATACATTCATAATTATTATTTTCTATAAAGGCTTTCTTTATTTTAATGAATAGACCTTTATTTTCAATATCATCCCCTTTTGTTATTTTATTTTCTATACTTTCAATTATATGCTCTACATTACTTATTGTATCTTCTTTTTGACCTTTGCTATTTTCTGTAATTACTTCTTCTGAACTTGTTAAAATTTCATCTTCCGTAATTATTTCTTGTTCTTTAATTTCCTCTTCTTTTAATTCCTCTACTGCTAAAGCTATTTCCTCTTCAACAATAATTTCATCAGCTATATTTTTAAACCCTAATTCAATTTCTTCTGAAATTTTTTCTAACCCTAATTGAACTTCTTCATCAATTTCTTCCATTGATATTCCGTTTGCTTTTTCTTTAGTTTCTTGAAGTTCTAAATCAACAACCTCTTCTTCTTGCTCTTTAATTTCTATACAAATTTCATCTTCTTCAAGATCATCTATAGACTCCTCTTCAACAACAAACTCTAAAATTGATTTATTCTTTTCTTCATCTTTTGTATCTTCTTTTTTCTCTTTAGAAAAATCTTCACTTAATGACTCTTGTCCACTTATTGTATATTCTTCTTTTACTTTTGTGTCATCAATAAATCTTATATCTATCTCATTAATATTATCTAAGCCAATACTACTTTCATCAATCTCTTCATTTGGATTAATATTTATATTTTTAACGTCAATATTGACAGCTTTTTTTAATATCTCTATATCTTTTTTTAATTTTTTTATTTCAGTATTGGCTAAAGCCAAGTTTATTTTTAACTTTTCTATTTCTTGTATATCTAAATGTTTTTCATCAATAGCTTTTCCCAATTTTTCATTCTCCTCTCGTGATGGATTTCAATTCTCCGTTTTATAGGCTATTTTAGCCTATTTTTCTCTTACCCAAAAACAAAGCCTTTTAAAGCTTTATTACTTGTGTCCACTGAACTTGAAATTAACTTAAGTACACTTGGTAAAAATATAGAAATTATAAATCCAATAGCACAAATTACAAATATATTATATTCCCTAGGTATTTGACCTGTATAAATTCTATAACCATGAATAGCACTAATTGCAATTGCTCCAATAATTATCATCTTTGATACTATCCAAGATGATACACTTAACACCTTACAAATTATACCTAATAATGTTAAAACAGCTATAATAGGAAGTGCTAAAATTTTTAAAGGTATTAATACTATACTAGTAACCCCTACTGACTTTTGTTTATTTGCAACTTTATTAATTCTTTTATTAACTCCATCCTTTGCAGCTTGTCTTCCTATTTTGTCAGACTGTATTGCACTTTCATTTTGATAATTTTCACCTTGTCTATTATTTTTACTAAAGCCATCATTTTTACCGTTACTTGTATTACTTTTCTTAGTATTATTGTAACCTTTATTTCTTTCAGAATCATTATTTTTTTTCTTAATATTTTCTTTTTTATTTTTTATATTACTTTTCTTTTTATTTTTCTTGTTTTTAATAACTTTTCCTATAAAGTCATTTTCATATTCATCTTCACTATCAAATTCATCCTCATAGTCATTATTAAAAAACTCATTTACACTTTCAAATTCAACTTTAGATTTATATATAGGTACTTCGCTTTTTTTAGCACTTTCTTTAAGTACTTCCCTTTCTATTTCTTCTCTACTCATTATTATAGTAGTTGCATAGCTTTCATTTATATTTTGAGGTTCCTTTATATCTATACTATCATTTATAGCTTTATCTTTATTTATATCTTTATCTTCATTTATACCTTTATCTTCATTTATACCTTTATCTTCATTTATACTTTTATTCGCATCTTCTACTATAGTATTACCTATTCCATTTTCAACTTTATCTTCTTTTATATAAAGTTTCATTCCATCATTTAAATTAACAATATTTTTTTCATCTGATGCTATATTACTAGTTTCAATATTGCTATTTTCACTAAAGTCTTCACCTAAAATTTCTTTACATTTTACCTTCGAATACTCTTCAAAGCTATCCTTAGGGCAATCCCCTATAATTTTATCTTCATCGTTAACATTTCTTGATTTTTCCTTCTCTTCTACTGATTTAAATAACTTACTTACTTCTTCATCAAATACACCTTCATTTTCTTCTATTGGCTGAATTATTTCTTTTTCCTCTACATTTAACGCAGCTAATGCCTCATCAAATAATTCTATAAATTTATTTAATCTTTTTTCATCCTTAACTTCACTTTTAAAATAAGCAACTTGTTTTTCATAAGCTCTTTTAATTTCTTCTTTTGAGGCATTTTCTTCAACACCTAATACTTTATAATAATTCACAAAATCGCCTCCTTATTGTCACATTACATATTATTTATTTAAATATATAAAAGCATATGCTGTCCTTATTACTGATTATATCAATTTTATAAAAAATAAAAAGGTGCAAATTATAATAAAAAATCAAATTCATTATAATTACACCTTTTGTTTTTATAGTATCAGTTATGGTTTTATTTAACTTATATTGATGCTAGTATAAGCATTATAATTTTTAAATATAAATATGCTATATTCTGGATTAATTTCACTATATCAACATTTATTTTACAATATATTTATCTTTTCTTTAATTTTCTTTATTTTTCATCCTTTTATACATAAATAAGGTAAATATATTGCAATTTTTTAGCAATATAACTATAATATAATTATTAACAAATAATAATTATTTTTTATTTCTATAATATATTTATTAATAATACAAATACTATATGTAAAAATTAAATGAGGTGAAATTATGAGTAAAATATCAATAATTGGAGCAGGTGCTATTGGTGCAACTACTGCATTTGCATTGCTACAAAGAGGAATTGCAAGAGAAATAGTAATAAATGATATAAATCAAGAAAAAGCATTAGGTGAAGTTATGGACTTAATGCATGGAAGCTCATTATGCCGTCCATGTAATGTTACTTTAGGAACTTTAGAAGATACAAAAAATTCGGATATAATTATAATTACTGCTGGCTCACCACAAAAACCTGGTGAAACAAGATTAGACTTAGTAGATAAAAACTACGCAATATTTAAAAGCTTCATTCCTAGACTTGCTGAATTAAGCCCTAATTCAATTTTACTAGTTGTTTCTAACCCAGTTGATATACTTGCATATATGACATATAAATTATCAGGATTCCCAAAAGAAAGAGTTATAGGTTCTGGAACTGTTTTAGATACTGCAAGACTTAGAAGTTTATTAGGTAAGTATTTTGGTATAGATGGAAGAAATGTTGAAGGATATGTTCTTGGAGAACATGGTGATAGTGAATTTGTAACTTGGTCTTCATTAATGGTAGGAAGTATTCCTGTTAAAAGCTTCTCTGAACAAAATTCAATAACATGGGATGAAGGAAATGAAACTGTTATTGCAGAAGATGTTAAAAACTGTGCTTATGAAGTTATAAAGAGAAAAGGTGCAACAGCATTTTCAGTTGCAATTGCATTAACAAGAATTGTTGAAGCTATTATCAGAGACGAAAAAAGTATTTTAACTGTTTCAACACTTTTAAATGACTACTATGGAGTTAGTGATGCTTACTTAAGTGTTCCAACTATCCTTGGTAAAAACGGTATTGAAAAAGTATTAAACATTCAATTATCTAAAGAAGAGCAAGAAAAATTTGTTTCATCAGCAAACTTAATGAAGCAATACATTGATAGAATTAACGATAAATAAAATTACAGTAATATAAAAATAGCCATGAAATTAATAAATATTATTAATTTCATGGTCCTATTTCTTACTTTATAATACTCTTCTAGCTCTTGTAGCTGAATCCCAACGTACATCTGTTATTCTAACAGTTTTACCTGTGTTAGGTGATTCAATCCATTGTCCATTTCCTATATACATAGCAACATGTCCAAGATTGCTATCGAATAATAAATCTCCTGGTTGTATATTATTTATAGATACTTCAACACCAGCATTTATTTGATCATAAGTGCTTCTTCCAATATTAATATTTGCCTTAGCAAATGCCCATTGCATAAGCCCAGAACAATCAAAAGCTCTTAATCCACTATCTACATACTGCTCTAATGCATCATATTTTCCTTGTGCTGCGTAACTAGGAAATCTTCCTTTTAAACTATCAATTGAAGCTCTAGTAACTAACTCACCAGCTGCACCATAAGCATAAGGTGAACCTATTTGTGATTTTAAAGCTTCTAAAACTATTTCATATGAACTAGATACAGATTCTGTACTACCAGTACTTCCTGTATTTCCACCATTATTTGTAGTTCCAGTTGTTATCTTAACATAATCAGCACTTACGTAACCTGTAGATCCATTAAAGTTAATTTTATACCAATTTCCTTCTTTTCCTGTTATAGTTACAGTTTGATTATTTAAAAGGTATCCTAAAACTAATGAATTTGATGAAGCTTCTTTTCTTACTCTAAGATTTGAAGAAACATTTACTACTACTCCAGTTTCATTCATAGCTTCACTTGATGAAGAATTTCCATTTGAAACTGAACCATTGCTTGTACTATTATTATCACTACCAGAAGATGGTTTATTTTCAGTTATATAATCCTTATGAACATAAGCTGTTGATGAATTATAAGTTATCTTATACCAACTTCCACTTTCTCCTATAATATTAACAGAATTTCCTGAATATAAAGTACCTAAAATAGTAGAACTTGTTGATGCAGCACTTCTTACATTTAATCCACCACTACTTACATTATACACATATCCCGTTTTATTAATTACATTTTCAGAAGAATTATTGCTTTCGTTACTTGCATTATTACCGTTATTTGTACTATTACTATTATTATTTGTACTTCCATTTGTAGTATTATTTGAGCTTCCATCAACTAATATATAGTCTTTATGAACATATCCATAACCACTATTATATTTAATCTTGTACCAGCTTCCTTCCACTCCAACTATACTTACTGAAGTGTTATTAGTTATATATCCTAATACTGATGCACTCGTTGAGGCTCCACTTCTTACTCTTAAATTTGAAGTTACATTAACTACCTTTCCAGTTGATGAAACTGTTGAAGATTCTGTAATTTCCTTAACATAATCTCCATGAACAAATCCACTTCCACCATTATATTTAATTTCATACCAACTACCACTTTTTGAAATAATGTCAAATGTAGCACCATTTCTTAATGTTCCAAGTACCGTTGAATTTGTATTAGCAGCTGATCTAACTCTTAAAGTTGAAGTTACATTAACTACTTGTCCTTTACTTACAGATGCCACGGCAACCCCACTATTATTAACAGTAGTTGCATTTACAGGTATAGTTTTAGCACTTAACATAGCTCCTACAACACCCGAAACAGCAATTATTTTTTTTAGCTTTTTCTTCTGCATTCTATTTTTCACATCCCCACCTATTAAAATATATATTTAGACATAATAAATTATATATTTTAATCAATGATTTTTCCATATATTTTACTACTTTTCTCATAAAATTCATTATTAAGATTAAATTTGTCATTTTAGCATTATTTTTTTATAAATTTAAAATATTCTATAGATTAAAATTGTGATTTTATAATCATATTTCTGCACATAAACATCTTCAATTTATAAAATTGCATTTTGTCATTTCTTCTATAAAATTATAAATTTATTTAAAACTCATATATATCTGAAAATTCAACAATGCACCTTTCAATTTTAGTTGTTTTAACCATTTTTTTATGTTCAGTTGAACAATCATTAACTGTTCTAATTGGGATAGAAAAAGTAAATTGTGTTCCTTGTCCAATTTCACTATTTACTTTTATTTCGCCCTCGTGCATTTCAACTAAAGACTTTACAAGAGCTAAACCAATTCCACTTCCCTCAGTCATTCTATTTAATTTATTATTAATTCTCTTAAATCTATTAAATATAATACCTATTTCTTCTTGTGAAATTCCAATTCCGTTATCTTTAATAGAAATTAATACATATCCATTATCAATCGATAAATTAACATCTATCTTTCCAACTTTAGTTTTATCCTTACTCGTATACTTAATTGCATTTGAAATTAAATTTAATACTATTCTTTCTATTTTTTCCTGATCACAAGCTAACATAACTTCTTCAACTTCAGTATCAAAAGTTATCTCAATATTTTTTCCTTCAACATAATCAACTATAGATGCAACCATATCTTCAACTAAATAAACTATATTACAATTCGTCATATTTAAATTATAATAACCCATATCAAATTCACTAACATCTATGATATTAGTTACCAATCTCAATAATCTATATGAATTTTGTTTAATTGAATTTATATACTTCTCTAAATTAAAGTTATCGACATTTACAATTTGATTACTTTTAATTCCATGCCCTATTAATTGTACTGCAGAAAAAATTATATTTAATGGTGTTTTAAATTCATGAGACATATTTGTAAATAATTCATTTTTTATTAATTCTGCATGAAATGCTTCTTCATACTTTTTACTTTCTGATTCATATTTTTTTTCTTCAGTAATATCACTACCTGAACCTACAAAAATCTCCAAATCATAAACATATATGCCTTTCCAGTAAATAATTTTATACTCTCCATTTTTACATCTGCATCTATTTGTACCTTCACATAAATTGCCATTTATTTTGCTTGCCCTAGCCCTAGCAATAACTTCATCTTTTTCGTCAGGATGAAACAAATCTTGCCATGCTATATTTTTTAAATCATCCTCTGTCCAGCCTAAACACTTATGCCATTCCTGACTAAATCTAATTATTCTTCCGTTCTTATCTAAAAATCCAAGCAAATCAGTAGTTGTGTTTAAAAGCATAGAGATTTTTGCTTCCGCTCCCTCATACTTATTAACTGCTAATTTCAGATCTCTCTCTAAATTATTTATTATATTATCATTTTTCTCTTTATCATCGTATTTTTTCGGATCAAATCTCATTAAATATGCTTCTTCACTATTCCATTTCGTTTTATATACTTTTCCAATAAAACTTTCAATACATTTTTCTTTACTTCTAAAACTATATATATTATCATTCTCATTTAAAAGCTTATATGAATATTTAATATTCCAAAACAATTTACTATTATACAGTAAATCCTCTTCTAAATTCATATCTATTACTTCTTCTGCTTTATACTTTAGTTTTTCCGCAAATTTTTTATTACAAAACTTAATTATTTTACTCTCATTAATAACAACAATATAGTCGCTTACATCCTCAAATATTTTTTCCATTTTTTCCTCGTTTTTTTATTTTTCCTATTTATCTACCATTTTCGCCTTACATTCTTACTATTATATCCAACTAACTCACAATTTTCAAGATATAATTACATATAATACAAAAAAGCCACATTAAACTTTTTTAAGTTTAATATAGCTTTAATTTAAAATAAAAATTTAATTCTGCTTATGAATAACATACATTATATAATTTGATCTTTCCCACGCTTTCATAAATTCTTCTAACTTATATTTTAATCTAACACTTTTATCATCTTTCCCAGCTGGGTCATTTACTATAATCCATTTCCCATCTTTATTAACTTCAATTCCACAAACAACAATCAAGTGTCCATTTGTAGTTAATGGTGCATTTTCAATATATGGATACTCCTTCTTATTAATATCATTTGTATACTTTACACTAACTTCAATTGGATTTCCATTGCTAATTTCCCTTATAAGTGAATCTATTCCTCCATATTCAACATATGCTTTATATCCAAGGCTTCCTGCATAAGCTACATTATAAGTCCAATTCCCAAATTCATTATAATTGTAATCAAAACAACTATATGCCACATCTTCAACTTTTAAATTTTCTCCTAATCTATTTAACAACATAGTTAAACTTGTTGGACTACAAATTTTATGTGCTATTTTTTCATCTCTTTTCATTTGTGAAATACACGGAGTTTCTATCAATTTATTTATTAATTCATATTTTTTATTTTTTAAATCATTATTATTTTCTTTATAATAAGTAATTGCTACTTCCCTAATATCTGCTGCAAAGCCTTTATTATCATAATAACTAATTATTTTTAGTTCAATGGCTTTACCGCTATATCCTTCATTTATGCTTAAAGTATCAACATCAATTCTTACTTCATCACACTTACTACTTTCTGAACCTCTTTTTATATTTGTACCCCATTTTCCCCAAGACATCCATTCTGACCATTTTTTCTTTTTATCTTTCTTATTCTGAACAAAAACTCTTGCTTGAACAACAATATAAGAATTTAATGGGGTTACTGCATTCCATGAAACTATAATCTTCTTAAAATCATCAAATTTAATAACTTTAGATAAATATATCTCATTATTTTCTTCTTTTATTACCTTTAATTTTTTCTTGTTAATAAATATCATTGAATTTAAATATTTATTACTCACCTATTCTCTCCCATATTAAATAGTATTCAAATATCATTATATTTGATTAATAAAAAATTGATAATAAATTAATATTTTATATTTTTAGTGCGTATTTTATTTATTATTCTTACTTAATTTTTATATACTTTTATTTAAAAATGCTTTGTAATAAATGTGTTAAAATTCCTGTATGTTCATTAAATATATTTATTCCTATAAGAATTAAAATGATACCACCTACAAGTTCTGCATAATCTTTAAATAACCCGCCTATTTTTTTACCTGCAATTACACCAATAAAACAGACAATAAATGTTATAATGCCTATTATAGTTGATGATGAAACTATATTAACATTTAAAAATGCAAAGCTTATCCCTACAGCTAAAGCATCTATACTTGTTGCTATTGCTAATGTTGTTAATTCCTTATTTGATAATTCTTCTTCTCTTACTCTTTCTTCCTCTAAAGTTGTACTAGCTTCATTAGCAGCTTCATTTTTTTCTTCTTTTGCTTCTTTTCTATTTTCATAAAACTCATAAATCATTTTTCCACCTAAAATAGAAAGTAAAATTAAAGCAATCCAATGATCTATTGCTTGTATATAGCCTTGAAAGCTTATTCCTAAAAGCCATCCTATTAAAGGCATAGCTGCTTGGAATACCCCAAAAAACAATGCTATTTTTATAGCCATTTTTTTAGTTAAATTTTTAAGCATCATTCCCTTTGTTACTGATACTGCAAAGGCATCCATTGCTAATGCAAAACCAGTAAGTATAATTGTAATAATGTTCATATCTCTTCTCCTTCTTTTTATTATTATTTACAAAAAAAATAACGAGATTCATGGATGCTCAAAAAAAGCATCCATGAGTCTCGTTATTTAAGATTAAGCCAGGCTTTTAACAGCCATTATGTTGACCTAACCACATTTTCATGCTAACTACTCCCTCATCAGGACTAATAAATAATAACATCTTTATTCTTTATTGTCAATTGATAATGATATTACTCTAATTTTTATTGAAAATCTTTTATTACTTTAGACATAGCTAATGCTAAATTATCATTGTGTGAATTATTTCTTATAAATATAAGCTCTTTCTTTAATGTTTTTATTTTTATTAATTCTTCATTCTCATTTGATATTACCGAAAATCCTTTTAGGTCTTTTAATGCTATTTTCTCTAAATCTCTTACTTCTTCAGCGTATCCAATCGCTGCATGTCCTATATATTCTAAGTAAAGTGTATCATTAGTTAAGATTATGTTTACTTTATCTGCAATATCTCCACCAGCTCTAGTTAGTAAATTTCCTAGAAAATTTGTAATGACATCCTTATTATTGATAAACTTTGCAACAGTAATCTTCATTAAGATATCTTCACTATTTAAATTTAATTTAAACATTAAAATCACCCCTAAATATATATATATATTTTAATTATATAGTAATATAATCCATTTTTAAATATTTGTTACAATCGAGTAGAAGAAAAATAATTATTTTATTTTCCGTCCGGTATACGGCGGTTCCTTAACTTTAATAAGTTTTCATATATTAATGCGTTAGGCTTTTCAATCCTAAGTTATTAAAGAATTGATTTGTAAGTGTAGTAGTTAAGATAGTACTATTTGTAATTTGCCCGTATCCTTTACGGGTATTGGCGAACTTTATTCTAAATACAAATAAATATCCACCAGCTAAGCTGGTGTTTTTTCCTACGCCCTATAAGGGCAAATTACTAGCTTGCGTCTTAAGACGCACTAATTGGTTCAGCAGCCGCATTTTATTTTACTTGCTACCCTTAAAAGGGTCGTTATATTCTTTAAAACTAATTTGATCAGCTATCATATCTTCTTGCTCTTGATTTCTTATGTATTCTTCAATTGCCTTTTGATTTCTTCCTACTGTATCAACATAAAATCCTCTACACCAAAAATGCGATCTGTTAAGTTATATGAACATTGCTCTTCTCAGCCCAAGGAAATACAATAGG
>OGXC01001080.1_pt1 | contig 21838 bp, 13 predicted proteins | sample 1576201 | NCBI WGS metagenome assembly OGXC01 (sample SAMEA3541562, study PRJEB24748) | human gut metagenome | biome: human gut; feature: human-associated habitat; material: faeces | place: China | collected 2012 | reverse complement strand
TGCGTGTTCCGACTTTGGACGTATCTGTAGTTGACTTGACAGTTAACTTGGCTAAACCGGCTACTTACGCTGAAATCTGCGCTGCAATGAAAGAAGCTTCTGAAGGCGAATTGAAAGGTATCCTGGGTTACACTGAAGATGCAGTAGTTTCTTCTGACTTCTTAGGTGACGCTCGTACTTCTATCTTCGACGCTAAAGCAGGTATTGCTTTGACTGATACTTTCGTTAAAGTTGTATCTTGGTATGACAACGAAATCGGTTACTCTAACAAAGTTCTTGACTTGATCGCTCACATGGCATCAGTTAACGCTTAATTAGAAGCTTGAACCATATAGAAAACCGCTGCGGGAAACCGTAGCGGTTTTTTTATACATTTCATTTTATATATTGTTAAAAAGCAACGTGTTATCCGTTGAATAAGCTACAATTTTAGTAGCTTTGTAACTCTATGGAGAGATTATTAATAACATTGATACTAGTTTGCACTATGAACAATATAACAAATGCCCAGAATCCTTTCTACGGGCAATACCACACGCCGCACGAAGCCGTGCCGTTTGACCGGATTGAAACAGAACATTATGAACCTGCTATTCTGGAAGGAATCAGGTTGCAAAATGCTGAAATAGAAGCTATCATACAGAATCCGGAAAAGGCTGATTTTACCAATACAATAGAAGCTTTCGACGAATCCGGAGAATTACTGGATAGAGTAGTAGCCGTCTTCGGTAATATGCTAAGCGCAGAAACGAATGACGATCTGCAAGAGCTGGCTCAAAAGATTATGCCGTTGCTTAGTGAACACAGCAACAATATCACACTGAACGAAAAGTTATTCGCACGTGTGAAAGAAGTGTATAACCAGAAAGAGGCTTTGCAGCTGACACAGGAACAAAAACAGTTACTGGAAAATGCATATAACAGTTTTGTACGCCATGGCGCCAACTTGGAAGGAGAAGCACGGGAAGAATACCGTCGCCTGACTACCGAATTGAGTAAACTGACTCTAACTTTCAGTGAAAACAACCTGAAAGAGACGAATGCTTATCAAATGCTGTTAACAAAAAAAGAAAGCCTTGCCGGACTACCCGAAATTATCATAGAAGCAGCTGCAGAAACAGCCAAGAGCGAAGGTAAAGAAGGATGGGCATTCACGCTTCACGCTCCGAGCTATATTCCTTTCATGACGTATTCCGATAATCGGGATTTACGTCAAAAGCTGTATATGGCTTATAATACCAAATGTACACACGATAACGAATTCAATAATATCGACATTGTAAAAAAGATAGCCAATACACGCATGAAAATAGCCCAGTTACTGGGATACAAAGATTATGCGGAATATACGCTAAAGAAAAGAATGGCTGAAAACAGCAAGTCGGTATACAAGCTGCTCAACCAACTGTTGGAAGCATACACTCCTACTGCACAGCAAGAATATAAAGAGATACAAGAACTGGCTCGTGAAGAACAGGGAGCTGATTTCGTTGTCATGCCTTGGGACTGGAGTTATTATTCAAACAAACTGAAAGACAAAAAATTCAATATCAACGAAGAAATGCTTCGCCCTTACTTCGAACTGGAACAAGTGAAGAAAGGAGTATTCGGCCTGGCAGAAAAGTTATATGGAATCACTTTCCGGAAAAATACAGAAATTCCGGTTTACCATAAAGAGGTAGAAGCCTTTGAAGTGTTTGATAAAGACGGCAAATTCTTAGCCGTCCTATACACCGATTTCCATCCGCGTCCGGGAAAGCGTGCCGGAGCCTGGATGACGAGTTACAAAGACCAATGGATCGATAAAAAGACCGGTGAAAACAGCCGTCCTCATGTATCCGTTGTGATGAACTTCACCAAGCCAACCGAGAATAAGCCCGCTTTATTGACTTTCAATGAGGTAGAAACATTCTTGCATGAGTTTGGACATAGCCTGCACGGTATGTTTGCCAATTCCACTTACAGGAGTTTAAGTGGAACCAATGTATATTGGGATTTCGTGGAACTCCCCTCACAAATTATGGAGAATTTCGCCATAGAGAAAGATTTCCTCAATACCTTTGCCCGTCATTATCAGACGGGAGAAGTTTTGCCGGATGAATTGATAAGACGTCTTGTAGATGCATCAAACTTCAATATTGCTTATGCTTGCCTGAGACAAATAAGCTTCGGTCTACTTGATATGGCATGGTATACGCGCAACACTCCTTTTGAAGGAGATGTGAAAGCTTATGAACAAGAAGCCTGGAAGGATGCGCAAATATTGCCGGTAGTACAAGAAGCTTGTATGAGTACGCAATTCTCCCACATCTTTGCCGGTGGATATGCCGCCGGATACTATAGCTACAAATGGGCGGAAGTATTGGATGCCGACGCATTTTCATTATTCAAGCAAAAAGGGATATTCAATCAGGAAGTGGCAGACTCATTCCGCAATAATATTCTGTCGAAAGGAGGAACGGAACATCCGATGATACTTTATAAACGTTTCCGCGGACAGGAACCGAGCATTGATGCTTTGCTAATCAGAAATGGGATAAAGAAATAAGTATTAAGTTATTAGATATTAAATATGAAGAGAAGTATATTTCAAATAGTAGGATTGCTTTTATTGCTTCCTTTATTTTCAGGATGTAATGATTCGGACGATGTAGCTGCTATCTTTACAGGAAAAACCTGGAAACTCACCTACATTACATTAAAAGACGGAAATAAAATGATTGATCTCTGGGGAGGAGATGAAAAAAAAGCCCAAGCAAGTTATGAAAAACTGGAAGCAGCAGGCAATTTTACCATTAATTTCACAATAAACACCAATGAAGATGATATTATAAACGGAAACTTTAACGGACAAGTCACCACTGGAAAAAGTATGTCAGGTTCTTGGAATGCCAACGGAAAGAAAAGCACCTTTAAAATTTCAAATCTCGATGCTGGAAGTGATGGTGATGTTCTAGCTAAAGAATTTATAGCAGGACTTCAAGGAGCAGACTCTTTTAAAGGTTCAGACGAACGCAATCTATTTCTATATTACTCTTCCGGAAATCAAACTAGATGTCTGGTTTTCGCACCAAGTAAAAACTAAAACAACATGGACACTGAAAAAAAACAATTAGAACTTGACAAACGTTATATACGTATGGCCAGTATATGGGCTGAAAATTCCTATTGTCAACGCCGTAAAGTAGGAGCTTTAATTGTTAAGGATAAAATGATTATCTCCGACGGATATAATGGAACACCTTCCGGATTCGAGAATGTATGTGAAGATGAAAACAACCTGACAAAACCATACGTTCTGCATGCGGAAGCCAATGCCATTACCAAAATAGCGCGTTCAAATAACAGTAGCGACGGTGCTACCATGTATGCAAGAGGAATTGGTTTCAGTGAATCGTCGGGGTTTAGCATATAATCCGGAATACAGGCAATGCCAAGACCAATGCGGGCAAGATCCATCAACAGATCATTGCTGTTCAGTTCGACTTCCGGCAACAGATTCAGCCCATGTGTTGCAAACATCTGATGCAGGTATTCACTGGTGGTACTTTTGGAAGAAAGCATCAGAATAGGTTGTTTTAATAGTGTTTTGAGTTCACATGGTATCTCTTCGGGAGAAAAACAGTCGGGATTTCCGACAAAAATATCCCGAAAATCACGAAGGACTTTTACATTCATATGATTGCCAAGACGGGAATTCGGAGAGTTGCAGACGATTAGGTCAACCTGTCCTTTTTCCAGCAGTTCTGCACAGCCGATCGAAGTACTGTTGGTGATTTTGATCCGGACATCCGGGAATTCCTGATGGAATTTTTGGAGGTAATGAATTAGATAATAGCGGCAGATCGTATCACTGGCACCGATGCGGAGCTGGCCTTTGAGCATATTGTCACCGGAAAGAAGGGATTCTCCCTCATCCAGCATCTGTATTGCGGGTTTTACATGTTGCAACAGAAGTTCTCCTTCCGGGGTAAGGAGGACTTTTTTTGTGCTGCGGATAAAAAGTGTGTGATTCAGCTTTTTTTCCAGTGTTTTGATGGACTGGCTGACTGCAGACTGTGATATAAAAAGTTCACGGGATGCTTCAGAGAAACTGAGAGTAGTAGCAACATAATAAAAAACTTTGTATAATTCAAGATTAATATCCATAGGATCCGACTTCCTTTTCAAAGAGAGTTGCAAGCATAAATTAGTATAACTTATAAAAAATATAAGATATATTAATTTTACTAATGATGATTCTTATGATACTATAAACTCAGTAATTCGACAAGTACATAATAACATAATGCACAAAGGAAAGGAGTTTCTAATGAGCAACGTAAGACGCGTTTATGTAGAAAAGAAACCAGCCTACGCCGTACAGGCAAAAGAATTAAAGCATGAGATCAGCAGCTATCTCGGAATCAAATCTGCAACAAATGTAAGAGTGCTGATCCGTTATGATGTAGAAAATATTTCAGATGAAGTTTTTGAAAAAGCATGCAGAACCGTATTTGCAGAGCCGCCGGTAGATGATCTGTATCTTGAGAAATTTGAAGCTGCAGAAGGTGCAAAGATTTTTTCTGTAGAATATCTTCCGGGACAGTTTGACCAGAGAGCAGATTCCGCTGTACAGTGTGTACAGTTTCTCGATGGAGATTCACAGCCGATCATCCGTTCTGCAACAACTTATGTAATAGAAGGAAATGTAACAGATGAAGAATTTGATGCGATCAAACATCACTGTATCAACCCAGTAGACTCCCGTGAGACAGGACTTGAAAAACCGGAAACACTGGTTACTGTATTCCCGGAACCAGAGGATGTCAAAATTTTTGACGGCTTTAAAGATATGCCGGAAGCAGACCTCAAAGCACTGTATGATTCACTGAATCTTGCGATGACCTTCAAGGATTTCCAGCACATTCAGAATTACTTTAAGAATGAAGAAAAACGTGATCCGTCCATGACTGAAATCCGGGTACTGGATACTTACTGGTCTGATCACTGCCGTCATACCACATTCTCCACAGAACTTACAGACGTGAAGTTCGATGAAGGTGACTACAAAGAACCAATCGTAAAAACATACGAAAAATACCTTGCTGACAGAGAAGTTCTCTACAAAGGCCGTGATGACAAATTTGTCTGCCTGATGGATCTTGCTCTTATGGCAATGAAAAAACTCAAATCCGAAGGAAAACTGGCTGATCAGGAAGAATCCGATGAGATCAATGCCTGCAGTATTGTTGTACCGGTAGATGTAGATGGCAAAGAGGAAGAGTGGCTTATCAACTTTAAGAATGAGACACACAACCATCCGACAGAGATCGAGCCATTTGGTGGTGCTGCTACCTGCCTGGGCGGTGCAATCCGCGACCCGCTTTCCGGACGTACTTATGTATATCAGGCAATGCGTGTGACAGGTGCTGCTGATCCGACTGTATCTGTAAAAGAAACGCTCAAAGGTAAACTTCCGCAGAAGAAACTGGTCAGAAGTGCTGCTCATGGATACAGCTCATATGGTAACCAGATCGGTCTGGCTACCGGCTATGTCAAAGAAATCTATCATCCGGACTACGTTGCAAAACGTATGGAGATCGGTGCCGTTATGGGTGCAGCTCCGAGACGTGCCGTTATCCGTGAAAACTCCGATCCGGGAGATATCATCATCCTTCTGGGAGGACGTACCGGCCGTGACGGTATCGGTGGTGCAACAGGTTCCTCCAAGGTACACACAGAGGCTTCCATCGAAGTCTGCGGTGCAGAAGTACAGAAAGGTAACGCACCTACAGAACGTAAGATCCAGCGTATGTTCAGACGTGAAGAAGTCAGCTACATCATCAAAAAATGTAACGACTTTGGTGCAGGCGGTGTATCCGTTGCCATCGGTGAGCTTGCAGATGGACTTCGCGTAGACCTTGACAAAGTTCCGAAAAAATATGCCGGCCTTGACGGAACAGAGATCGCAATCTCTGAATCCCAGGAGCGTATGGCAGTTGTTGTAGATCCAAAAGATGTTGACAAATTCCTTGGCTTTGCAAACGAAGAAAATCTCGAAGCAATCCCGGTTGCAGTCGTTACCGAAGAGCCACGCCTTGTTCTTACATGGAGAGGCAAAGAGATCGTTAATATTTCCCGTGCATTCCTTGATACCAACGGTGCACATCAGGAAACAACTGTAGAGGTTGAGATCCCGAACAAAGACGGAAACCTTTTCGAAGAAAGACCAGACGTTGTCGATGTTAAGGCAAAATGGCTGGAGACACTTGCTGACCTCAACGTATGCTCCCAGAAAGGCCTCGTTGAAATGTTCGACGGTTCTATCGGTGCAGGCAGCGTATTTATGCCATACGGTGGTCAGTATCAGCTTACAGAAACACAGAGCATGGTTGCAAAAGTTCCGGTACAGAACGGAAAAACTGATACAGTTACCATGATGAGTTACGGCTTTGATCCATATCTCTCTTCCTGGAGTCCATATCACGGAGCTGCTTACGCAGTAACAGAATCTGTAGCAAGAATCGTAGCTACAGGTGGTGATTACAAGAAGATCCGCTTCACATTCCAGGAATACTTCCGTCGTATGACCGAAGATCCAAAGAGATGGAGCCAGCCATTCTCCGCACTCCTTGGTGCCTATGCAGCACAGATGGGATTCGGACTTCCGTCCATCGGTGGTAAAGACAGTATGTCCGGTACCTTCAATGAGATCGACGTGCCTCCAACGCTTGTTTCCTTTGCAGTAGACGTAGCCAAGATCCAGGACGTGATCACACCTGAACTCAAAAAAGCAGGAAACAAACTTGTATGGCTCCGCGCACCGCGTGATCAGTACGATTTGCCGGATTACGCAGGAATCATGGATCAGTACGAAAAACTCCACAATGATATCCAGGCTGGAAAAGTTGTTTCCGCTTACGCACTGGATCGTCATGGTATTGCAGCAGCTGTTTCCAAGATGGCCTTCGGTAATGCACTCGGCGTGAAGATCGAACACAACCTGGATCCAAGAGACTTCTTCGCACCAGGATTTGGTGATATCATTATGGAAGTTCCGGCAGACAAAGTCGGACAGCTTTCCATCACATACACACTGATCGGTGAAGTTACAGATGACGGTAAATTCTCTTACGGAAATACTGTTATTACTGAAAAAGAAGCTGAAGAAGCATGGAAGGGAACTCTGGAAAGAGTATTCAAGACAACTTCTGGTGAAGACAACGAAAAACAGGCAAAAGATGACCTGTACCATGCAGAAAACATTTATGTATGCAAACACAAAGTTGCAAAACCGCGTGTATTTATCCCGGTATTCCCTGGAACAAACTGCGAATACGACAGCACACGTGCTTTTGAACGCGCTGGTGCAGAGGTTGACGTTAAAGTATTCAAGAACCTGACAGCAGAAGATATCCATGATTCCGTGGAACTCTTCACAAAAGCAATCGACCAGGCTCAGATCATTATGTTCCCAGGTGGATTCTCCGCTGGTGATGAACCAGATGGCTCTGCGAAATTCTTTGCAACTGCATTCCAGAACGCAAAGATTAAAGAAGCAGTTATGAAGCTTGTCAACGAGAGAGACGGTCTTGCACTTGGTATCTGTAATGGATTCCAGGCTCTGATTAAACTCGGTCTGGTACCATACGGTGAGATCTGCGGACAGAAAGCAGATTCCCCGACACTGACCTTCAACACCATCGGACGTCATATCTCTAAGATGGTTTACACCAAGGTTGTAAGCAACAAGTCTCCATGGCTCCAGAAAGCACAGCTTGGCGGAGTATACTGTAACCCTGCATCCCACGGTGAAGGACGTTTTGTTGCCAACGATGAATGGCTTGCAAAACTCTTCGCAAACGGACAGGTTGCAACTCAGTATGTAACTCCAGCCGGTGAACTCAGTGCAGACGAAGAATGGAACGTAAATGGTTCCTACATGAACATCGAAGGTATCACAAGTCCGGACGGACGTATCCTTGGTAAGATGGCTCACAGCGAACGCCGTGGCGACGGAGTGGCTGTAAACATCTACGGCGAGCAGGATATCAAGATCTTCGAATCTGGTGTAGAGTACTTTAAATAAACAGGTTTAAACGGATACACCAAATTGGTCTGACCAAAATGAAAAATAGGCATTGACAAACTAAAACCATGTGGATATAATGGGTAACAGAATAAAGAAACACGTTGAAGAGAAGAGTAAACTGTGGAAGGCTCCAGAGAGAAATACATTTGCTGAGAGTATTTCAGCGGGAAACAGTCGAAGACCATCTCCGAGTGGCCCTAATCCGGTCCGGTGATTCCGTTACCATCTTATAAGAGTGGCTGAGCTGCCATATGGCAGATGCAGCAAGCAGGGTGGAACCGCGAGTAGATTATTCGTCCCTTACAATACAGAGATGTATTGTAAGGGACTTTTTTTATGTAGGATTATGAGAGTGCATAGCACGGAATAATCCGTAGATATCATAATAGTATATTTACTCGTCCCTGTGGAAAACTTTAAAATTTTATTCAAAAAAGGAGTTCAAAATTATGATCATCACATTGAAAGACGGATCCAAAAAAGAGTATTCCGAAGCAAAATCAGTTATCGACATCGCTTATGATATCAGTGAAGGACTGGCACGTGCAGCATGTGCAGGCGAAGTAAACGGAGAAGTTGTAGACCTTCGTACTGTTCTTGACAGCGACTGCGAACTGAACATTCTCACAGCAAAAGACGAAAAAGGACTTGCTGTTCTTCGTCACACAGCTTCCCATGTACTTGCACAGGCAGTACAGACCTTATATCCGGAAGCTAAAGTTGCTATCGGACCTTCTATTGATACAGGATTTTATTATGACTTCGCTCACGAACCATTCTCCCGTGAGGATCTGGATGCAATCGAAAAAGAAATGAAGAAGATCATCAAAAAAGGTGCAAAGATCGAGCGCTTCACAAAATCAAGAGAAGACGCGATCGCATTCTTCAAAGAGAAAAATGAACCATACAAAGTTGAGCTGATCGAAGACCTTCCGGAAGGCGAAGAAATCTCCTTCTATTCACAGGGTGACTGGACAGATCTCTGCGCAGGACCACACCTTATGAGCGTAAAAGGCGTAAAAGCATTCAAACTTCTTTCTTCTTCCAGTGCTTACTGGAGAGGAAGCGAAAAGAACGCAATGCTGACACGTATCTACGGAACAGCATATGCTACAAAAGATGAACTCAAAGAACATCTGGAGCAGATGGAAGAAGCTAAAAAACGTGACCACAATAAACTTGGCCGTGAGATGAAAATTTTTACAACTGTAGATGTAATCGGACAGGGACTTCCGCTGATCATGCCAAACGGTGTTATCATGATGCAGGAACTGCAGAGATGGATCGAAGATGAGGAGACAAAACGTGGCTACGTAAGAACAAAAACTCCTCTGATGGCAAAGAGCGACCTCTACAAGATCTCCGGACACTGGGATCATTACAAAGACGGAATGTTCGTACTTGGTGACGAAGAGAAAGACAAAGAAGTATATGCTCTCCGTCCGATGACATGCCCATTCCAGTACTATGTATATAAAGCAGAACAGCACAGCTACCGTGACCTGCCGCTTCGTTACGGCGAAACATCCACACTGTTCCGTAATGAGGATTCCGGTGAGATGCATGGTCTGACACGTGTTCGTCAGTTTACAATTTCCGAAGGACATCTGATCGTAAGACCAGACCAGATGGTCAAAGAATTCAAAGACTGTATCGCACTTGCACAGTATTGTCTGCAGGTTCTTGGCGTTGAGGAAGATGTAACCTATCATCTGTCCAAATGGGATCCGAATAACAGAGAAAAATACATCGGTGAGCCGGAAGTATGGAATGAGACAGAAGAAGATATCCGTCAGATGCTCGAAGAACTGAACATCCCATTCACAGAGGATGTCGGAGAAGCAGCATTCTACGGACCGAAGGTCGACATCAATGCTAAGAACGTATATGGCAAAGAAGATACAATGATCACAATCCAGTGGGATGCACTTCTTGCTGAACAGTTCGATATGTACTATATCGACGAAAACGGCGACAAGAAACGTCCATGCATCATCCATCGTACATCCATGGGATGCTATGAAAGAACACTTGCATGGCTGATCGAAAAATACGCAGGAATGTTCCCGACATGGCTGTGTCCGGAGCAGGTTCGTGTGATCCCGATCTCCGAAAAATTCAATGCTTATGCTGACAAAGTAGAAGCACAGATGAAAGAAGCAGGCATCCGCTGCTCCGTTGACAGACGTTCCGAAAAGATGGGCTACAAGATCCGTGAAGCACGTCTGGAAAGAGTACCGTACATGCTTGTAGTTGGTGCAAAAGAAGAGGAAGAGGGCAAGGTTTCCGTAAGAAGCCGTTACCTTGGTGATGAAGGAATGAAAGACCTCGGAGAATTCATTGCAGCAATCAAAGAAGAAATCAAAAATAAAACAATCCGCAAGATCGAAGTAGAGGAAGAGAAAAAATAATCGGTCTGTGTAAGATCCTATCAGAGGGAGGCGAAATGCCTTCCTCTTTTTGTGTCGATAAGTTCCTGGGATACGACACGCTGTTTTGACAAAATCTGCGCCCTCTGTCACCTATAATGAGTTCACTTACCAAAGTGAAGGATCTATAGGCGGCAGGGGGCTTTTTGTATGCATCAGGAAGTGTACATAGATATTGTGTTTGCTGCGAATCTTCTGATGGATTATATTCTTCTGAGACTTACAGGAATTGTTCTGAGGAGAAAGAACAGCAGACGAAGATGTCTGGCGGCGGCAGCGGTCGGAGCTCTTTTTGCGTGTCTGAATCTTTATGTACGACCAGGAAAAACAGGGGTACTGACCATAGTTCTTCGAGTAGTTTGTGCTGTGTTCATGATATGGATCGCATATGAGATCCAGGATGTGAAGCACATGACCGGAGCCGCACTGTTTTTCTTTGGAATGACATTTCTGACCGGTGGTTTCTGGATGGCGGTATCAGAAAACAGAAGAGTGACGGCTGCGTTTTTTTTATCGTGTGCGGCTGTGACTTATGGAGGGTTAAGTCTGATGATCTGCCTGATGGAACAAATAAAAGAATCCAGAGAACATATCTATCCGGTTGCCCTGAAATATCACGGACAGCTGCAGGAGACGTATGGTCTGTATGATACAGGAAACCGTCTGTGTGATACAGTGACTGGAGCACCGGTTTCGGTGGCAGATCCGGAAATACTTCGAAGTCTTCTGAGTGAGGAGCTGACAGACAGGCTGCTGCATCTTAAAGAAAGACCGGAGGAGATTGAAAGTACAGAGATCGCTGACCTGAAACCGCACTATCTGTCCTTCCAGACCGTAGGACGGGAAGTGCAGCTGATTCTGGCAGTGACATTAGAGGATCTTTGTATTCAGATTCCGGGAGAGCGGATCCATGTATCCGGACCGGTGTTTGCATTGTCTTCAGAACCTTTTGCTTTGGGAAAGGAATACAAAGTGATATTGAATTCCAGATTATTGCATTAGGAGGGGCAGGATATGAGCAGATCGGCAGCAGGAGTGGATTATCGTCCGTTTCAGGTTTTTCAGAAATTAGTTCTTTCAAGATCGAGAGAACTTTATTATATCGGAGGAAGTGATGTGCTTCCGGCACCACTGGAGCCAAAAAGAGAAGCATATGTGATCAGCAGACTCAAAACAGACCAGGAGCAGGAAGCCAGATCCCTGCTGATTGAGCATAATCTCAGACTCGTCGTTTATATTGCAAGAAAATTCGATAACACAGGAGTTGGAGTGGAAGACCTGATCTCGATCGGGACGATCGGTCTGATCAAGGCTATCAATACATTCAACCCGGTAAAGAATATCAAACTGGCGACATATGCATCACGTTGTATTGAAAATGAGATTCTGATGTATCTGCGGCGAAACAGTAAGACGAGAATGGAAGTATCTATTGATGAACCATTGAATGTGGACTGGGATGGCAATGAACTGCTTCTTTCGGATATTCTTGGAACTGATGATGATGTGATATCCAGGAAACTGGAGGATGAAGTGGAAATCACACTTCTGGGAAAAGCAATCAACAAACTGTCACCAAGAGAACAGACGATCATACGGCTGCGTTTTGGACTGAACAATGCCGACGGAAAAGAGAAGACGCAGAAAGAAGTCGCAGATCTTCTTGGAATCTCTCAGTCCTATATTTCCAGACTGGAGAAACGGATTATGAAACGTCTGAAAAAAGAAATCGTAAAGTATGAGTAAGGTAGTAAGAAGCCATACCGCTGCATATACATAGAAGGAATATGCAGCGAGGTGTGCATGCATGAAAAAATTCAGAAAATACAGAATGGAAATGGTCATGGCCTGTCTGCTGCTGGTAAGTTTTTACCTGCTGTCCAGACAGGCTGCTGTTGTTTCAGTACAGATGAATTTTCCGAAACTGATTCTTATAGATCCCGGACATGGGGAGGATGATCCTGGGATGATCGGTGCAGATGGACTGGAAGAGAAAGGAATCAATCTGGCGATATCACTTCTGCTGAAAAGTGAGCTTGAAACAAGGGGCTATTCTGTGGTAATGACAAGAGAAACAGATAAAGGACTTTATGATGCATCAGCAAATAATAAAAAAGCACAGGATATGCAGCGTCGCATAGCAATGATCGGCGAAAAGTCACCGGTGCTGTCGGTAAGTATTCACCAGAACAGCTATCAGCAGGATGCATCTGTGCATGGACCGCAGGTTTTTTATTATGAAAGTTCTGAAGAAGGAAAGAAGCTTGCAGAGGCAGTACAAAGCAGCCTGAATGAAAAGCTGGAAATAGACCGACCAAGAGAAATCAAGGGAAATACCAGTTATTATCTGCTCAAAAGAAGTCCCGGAACGCTTGTGATCGTAGAATGTGGTTTCCTGACCAATCCCGAAGAGGCCAGAAAATTGCAGACAGAATTGTATCAGCAAAGAGTAGCGGCTGCAGTGGCAGATGGAATTGATACATATCTGCATGTGGATAACCGGAAAAGTTACAGCTAAAAAGTGTAAATATTGTGAAAATCAGGAAGTTTGTTTGCTATATGAAAGTTCCTTTGTTATACTAAATCCGTATGAGCAGAGAAAAACGATTTTACAGGCTCTGGCAGGTATAAAGTGTAATATATTCTGTACGAGATTTAATGACGAGGTGGATAATGTTTGGTATCATATATATAGTACTGAGCCTGCTGGCTGGTAAAGAACTGGCAGAAATTCTTTTGTTTACAGGAAAAAACGCTCAGGAAGCAGGCAGCAGGAACGGACAGCACAAAGCTTTCTGCAATCAGATATGGGTTCTGGCGGCAGCCACTTTTGGAATGGGAACACTGGTATTTGGATGGACAACGTACATGATCTCCTGGGCGGCCAGCGAAGCAGGTGCTAAGAAACCACTGATCTATGGAAATACAGCTGTTCTGATCATAACGGCAGTTGTTCTGGTTTTGCTTTATTGGAAACGATATCGAAAAACAGGAACTGTATGGACCGTGGCAGACAGGAAGCTGATCAGTGACAGCAGGGCATTTCGAAAAGAGTGTATTTTATTTGGATTCCTGTTGGTATTTCTGACGTGGATCATGTTTTATGTTTTTTATATAAGAAATGGCGAACTGTACAGTGGGTTTTCCGTATACGGGGATTATGCACCACATACAGCGATGATGCGCTCTTTCTCAAAGGGCAATAACTTCCCGACAGAGTACCCGCATTTCGGAGGACAGGATGTCAAATATCATTTTATGTTTCAGTTTCTTGTCGGAAATCTGGAATTTCTCGGGATCAGACTGGATTTTGCATATAATATAGAAAGCGTTCTGGCGCTGCTGGGATTTCTGATGCTGCTTTACAGCATTGCAAAACGACTGACAGCAAGCCTGGCAGCCGGAATTCTGACATTGGTACTTTTTTTCTTCCGCAGTTCACTTTCATTTTTTCATTTTGTGACAGAACATCTGCAGGCAAAAGACCTGTGGGCAACGCTGAGGGACAATACAACATTTATCGGATATACAACCAATGAAAACTGGGGATTATGGAATTTTAATGTATATCTGAATCAGAGGCATCTGGCATTTGGACTTCTGATCGTTTCTCTTGTCATCTGGTTATTTATGGACTGGCTGGATATCGGCTGTGCCGAGGAAGAAAAAGGCATTGTCTGGCTTCGTAACCGATTTTTTACAAAAAAGGCGTGGAAATGTATCTGCCCGGAAAATGCACTGATGGCAGGGATGTTCCTGGGATTGACATCGTTCTGGAATGGAGCAGCGGTGATCGGTGGCCTGCTGATCCTGCTGGGCTTTGCTGTTTTTTCAGACGGGAAGCTGGATTATCTGATCCTTGCAGCCACATCCGTGATCTTTTCGGTGCTTCAGACCAGGATCTTTATCTGGGGGGAAGCAGTAAGCCCTTCTCTTTACTGGGGATTTCTTTCCGATGATAAAACCCTGTGGGGAGTACTGTGGTACCTGATCCAGATGAGTGGGATTTTCTTTGTCGGCACAGTTGTGCTGGTGTTCTTGTTGAAAAAACGACAGCAGAGAGCGGCTCTTATAAGTTTCCTGTTTCCGGCTGCATTTGCATTTTTTGTATCGCTCACTCCAGATATTGCAGTGAATCATAAATATATTATGATCTCCTATGCATTTACCGCAATTTTCTGGGCATGGGCACTTATGCAACTGTTTCAGAAAAAGATACTTCACAGAATCGTAGCGGTACTACTTGCTGTCTGTCTGACCATTACCGGTATTTATGATTTTGTTGTGATCATACGAAATAATGGCCCAGGGCACAGAGTCAGCGTGAACATGAACAGTGATTTGACAGACTGGCTGGAAGAACATCTGACGCATGAAGATCTGATCCTGACTCCGGAATACAGCATCAATGAGGTAACGATGTCGGGAGTCATGATGTATATGGGATGGCCATATTATGCGTGGTCGGCGGGATATGATACTTATTATCGCGCAGCACAGGCAAAGACTATTTACAGTACAATAAACAAAGAAGAACTGAAGAAACTTGTAAAGCAGGAAAAAATCACCTACATTCTGTATGAAGAAGGAATGGAATACGAACAGCAGTACTGCAGAGAAGAAACAATTGCCAGTGTATACAAGCTGGTATATGAAACAGAGGACGGGAGAATAAGAATTTATGAAACCTGATAAAATAAAAAAATTAATCATGATGATCATACCGGCAGCAGTATTAGTTGCATTGTCAGCATATCTGCTGCAGGGCGATGTATGGACTTTTTGGACCTGGTATCTTCTGGCACTGGTGCTGGGAGTGGCAGCTATGCCATTGACAGGAAGACTGTTTCGACGTTTTGATGATAAGGGATGGATTTTTTCAAAAGTAACCGCAATCGCGATTACCGGTTTTCTGACATGGTTTCTGGTAACTGTGAAGATATTGAAATTTACAGCAGTTACCTGCGTGGCGGTGACTGTTATATGCACTGTTCTTTCTATATTATTATACCGAAAAGAACAGAAAGACGGATTCGAGTGTATTCCTTTTGCACATCTTAATCTGGTATATGCGGAAGAGCTTCTTTTCTTTGCATTCTTTCTTATGTGGACATATTTTGCAGGATTCCATCCGGCAGCTTATGGAACAGAGAAATTTATGGATTATGGTTTCATGGAAGCAATGATGCGAAGCAAAACACTTCCGGCAACAGATCTCTGGTATTCTGAGGGCAAGATCAATTACTATTATGGCGGACAGTATTTTGCAGTATTTCTGACAAAGCTGTCAGGCACGAAAGTAGAACTGACCTACAACCTGATGCGTACTTTTGTGGCAGGGCTTGCCTTTATTATGCCATTCTCACTCGTGCATCAGATGGTGAAAGACCGACTGGGCAGAAACATCAGCGGATGGAAGAAAAAGCTGCCGTCTGTAACAGGATTTCTGGCCGGAATCGCAGTTTCCGTGGCCGGAAATATGCACTATGTTGTTTATGCATGCGTGATTCCATGGATTCAGAAATTGAAAGGAGAGGAAGTCAGCAGTTACTGGTTCCCAGATGCGACCAGATATATCGGATTCAACCCGGATGTAGCTGACAAAACGATTCATGAATTTCCATGTTATTCCTTCGTACTTGGAGATCTGCATGCACATGTTGTGGATATCATGTTTGTTCTTTTGATCCTTGCATTGCTTTATGCCTGGATGAAAAAGGTAAGAACAACAAAGATCACACTCGAGAATACAGAGAAAAAAGAATTCTGGCGCAGACAGCTTCTGATGCCACAGCTCCTGGCAGCTGCAGCCCTTCTGGGAATGTTCCACTGGACAAACTATTGGGATTTTGTCATTTATTATACAGTGACCTGTGGAGTGATCCTGATCATGAATATTATCGGACAGGAAGGAAAGGTAAAATGGATCCTTGCCGTGACAGCAGCACAGGCAGCGGAGATCCTGATACTGGCAACACTGATCATCCTTCCGTTTACGATGCAGTTTGACAGCAGTAATATGGTACAGGGAATCGCACTTGCCCAGCATCATTCCCTTCCGCATCAGCTTCTGGTGCTCTGGGGCCTGCCGACGATACTGACTGTATTGTTTATCATTTCTCTGCTTGTTGAGAAATTAAAAGTGGCAGAAAACAGATCTCTGTATCGGCTTTTGAAATCAGTTACACTTCCGGATCTTTTTGCTGTGGTCATGGGACTCTGTGCGATCGGTCTGGTGCTGATTCCGGAACTCGTCTATGTACGTGATATTTATGAAAACGGAAATGCCCGTGCCAATACGATGTTTAAGCTGACCTATCAGGCATATATTATGTTTGGGATGACTATGATCTACGCAATCTTCCGTCTGCTGATCATAGGAAAGAATAAGATACTCAAAGCCCTGGCAGTGATCGGACTGATTCTCTTTGTATGGACCTGTGGTTATTTCGGAAACAGTGTACATGCCTGGTTCGGTGAAGTATGGAAACCGTCTGAATATAAAGGACTGAATGCAACTGCCTTTCTTGAGACCGATTTCTCGGAAGATGTCGGCGGAATCAAGTGGATCAAAGAAAATGTCAAAGATGTAGAAGTGGTGCTTGAAGCAAACGGTGACAGTTATTCCGAATACGAACGGGTATCCGCCATGACCGGTCTCCCGACGATCATGGGATGGTACGTGCATGAGTGGCTATGGAGAGGAGATCTTGCTGACATCAATGCCAAGATCGCAGATGTCGAGAACATTTATACTTCGACAGATGAAGCACATGTGAAGTCTCTGTTGGAAGAGTATAATGTATCGTATATTTTTGTGGGATCGTGTGAGCGAAAGAAGTACGGTGCCCAGTTGAATAACGATATGCTGAAGAGTATGGGAGAAGTCGTTTATCAGGATGATGAGTGGCAGACCTATATCGTAAAAGTGAAATAAATGAGATGAAAAAAATATCGCAGAGTAGCATACTCTGCGACAAAAGAGCCCTGTGACTTGCATTTCTGCAAAGCCACAGGGCTCTTGACGATTTATTTGACGGTTATTAAATTTATTTCAATGCTTCAATTTCTGCTCTATCCAGACCATCGATACATTTCAGGATGCTGTCCACGGGAATACCATCCATGAGGAATTTCCTTGCGATAGATATTTTCTCGTCCAACAATTCCTGCTTCCTTTCTGCAGCTGCCTTCTGTAGAGCTCTCTCTTTATCTGCGCTTGCTCTCTGGAGAGCTTTCTTCTTATCTGCTTTTTCTTTTTTTATGGCTTCTTGTACGGCTTTCTGTTTTTCTTCTTCAAAGAGTCTTCCAACTTTCGTCATTTCTATCCACCTCTTTATTCTTTCTGAATCTTCTCTGCGAATCACCTTATCTGTAAACACGATCAGTCCTGATAATAAAAATCTTTGTATTTCAGGCGAATCGATCTTTTTCGCCATCTCAAAGCATCTTACTATACAGTCCTGCATTTCCTCTTTTGTTTTATGTACCAGCGGCAGGATGATAAACTGCATCTGTTCTTCATCCGACAGAATCTCTCCTGAGTGGATTTTTCTCTGGAAACGTGTTTCAATTTCCTGTGCATCCAGGTCGGAGAGGAATACTTCTTCTACCGTAAATTGCAGGCATCCCATGTCAACATCTGCCCTGGTGGTTCCCCTTCGGATGCTTCCAGTATAAATGACGATCATTCTTACTGGCTGGTTTTGTTTTTCACTTAATCCATACCTTTTTGTAGTCTGGGCAACGTAATTGAGATACTTGATCTTATCCGCGTAACTGTAGGTGCTCTCATAATCGACGATCACAATCGTGCCATCTTTCAGCCGGAAGAGATTGTCCAGACGCATCTCATTTGCTTCCACTGCTGGAAGATTCGTAGGCAGGATTTCAACAATCTCCGGAATATCCATTCCGTATGCCCGAAAGGATTTGTTCCTCATACTTTCACCAAAGACTTTGGATATGATGTCTTTATTCTGGTATGCAACAGGATTTTTCACCTGACCGCTTGTCTTTATCTTTCGTTTTATCTGGCGTTCATTCTTTCTGTTAAGCTGATTTATAGTAAAACCTCCCTTCTTTGATTCCGTAGATATGTTGATACTCTGTTCGTACTTTTCAAAAGAATATTACGCCAGTTTGTTCTATATATTGATTATACAATCACTGCAACTGGACAGCAACATTCTTTTCTGATTTTATAACTTTTTCTGGGATTATCTGGCAGAAGCGCCGGATCAGATGTCTGGACATCACTTACTGATATCCGATATCAGAATTATAACAGTTCTTTCATACAAATTACAACCGTAATCGTTCGACAATTTATCCCATATTAATCGAAGCCCTGGGCTTGCATTTCTGCAAAAACACAGGACTTCTGACAATTTATCTAAAGGAAATTAATTCATTCATTTTATTCATATTTTGTTTTTTTAGATCAAAGGATGGATGTACATATCGATTCAAGGTGATATTGATGCTGGAATGACCGAGAATTTCGCTGAGTGTTTTGATATCGAATCCGAGTTCCACACATCTGGTAGCAAAAGTATGGCGCAATGCATGGAAATTTGTTTCTGGGATTTTACATCTCTGAAGAAGCTTTTTGAAATGATACTGATACGTACGGGGCTCTATATATTTCTCTGTGGAACCGGTCAGAAGATATCCTTTTTGAGGAAGCTCACTGCTTTTTATGATCTGCAATAATTGATTTGGAATTGGAATGGTTCGGATAGAAGATGGTGTCTTTGGCGTTGCTATGATAAGCATTGTTTTCTTTCCATTATGTTCTTTTTGAACTCTCTGTATCGTTTTGTCTATATAAATAGAACCTTCCGTCAGAGAAATATCTTCCCATGTGAGTGCACAGATTTCTCCCAGACGGATTCCGGTATACATACATATGAGAATTCCAAGATTCCGGTATGTAAGATGCAGGCATAAATAAGAGGATAAGATTTTTTGATTCCGTTCACTTAAGATTACCAGTTTCTTCACCAGAGGCCGGCATTCAAAACGAAGAGGCGGCAAATATTGCAGATATTTTTTTGTATTTGCATAGACCAGAATGGATTTCATTACCGAAAGAATATCCAGTGTTGTTTTGGGCGCTAAGAGAGTTCCTTTTGGTGTTACTTTCAGAAGCAGTTTTTTATAAAATTCTTCGAGGCGTTGCACGGAAATGCTTTGCATTGTCTGCTCATGGAAAAATGGAAGCAGGTGCAGATTTATGATATTGGTATATTTGGCTACGGAAGATTCTTTTAGCAGCGGTGTCTTGTAGGTGATCCATTCCTTCACCACTTCTGAAAATGTGCGTACGATAATATCAGCAGTGCCAGACTCCGCAGGAATAGTTATTTCCTGTTTGATTTTGTTAAGCTTGATTTTTACCTCTGTGTAGCTTCTGGCATAGACATAACCATATTTGATCTTGCCATTTGCGTCTCTGTATTTGCGGAAACGTCCCTCCCAGCGACCATCTTTTCTTTTGTAAATGTTTTCTCCTTTTCTTGGCATAATTTGTGCTCCTTTCACTAGACCATAATTTTGACGGCTAATGATATTGTAATTGCTCATTTTGATTATGAATAACACTTCTTATGCCCTGTAATATCGAAAAAACGAAAAGAATTTCGTACTATATAGATATTTTATTCCATATTTTTGCATCTTTACATAATATTTTTTATGTGCTAGAATGTATGCGATTAAAAAAACGTCGCAGAGTATGCTACTCTGCGACAAAATTGAGGTGTTCCCGTGGAGAAACCACAGTATTACTCCATCACAGTTAAAAAGATGAACATCCTGACCAGACATTCCGACTGGTTGGTAAAAACACAGGAACTGTATAACCAGATACTGGAATTTTATTACAACCTATACCTTGACACTTTTCAGGATGGAAGACCAGGTTCCATGGAAGCACTCCGCACACTGGAAAAGCTGACAATCCCAGGCAGAGACCGACAGCCCGTGCAGTACCCACTGCCATGGCAAAAGGTTCCCCTGTATTTCAGGCGAGCTGCGATCAACAGTGCAATTGCCGCAGCCAGCAGTTACCTCTCCAGAGAAAAACAGAAGATCCGTTCCACTTCTTTCACAGAATCCGTTACCTGTTATAAAGGCATGTATCGTGATTTTGAAGGAAATGCGATCACACTGAAAGTCTGGACTGGAGAAAAATGGCTCTGGAATCGCATCAAGCTCCGTGGCAATACCATACCGGAAGAAGGGCAGATGATGTCACCTTCTATCGTCCTGAAAAAGACAGGCCCTGAGCTGCACATCCCGTGGAAAACTTTTGTAAAAGACGGCAGAACTGCCAAAGAACGAATGGCAGCAGGTGAAAAAATCTGTGCCGTAACGTTTACCAATCAGGATGCACTCACAGTCTGCTGCGTGCTGAATTCTGACGGCGCAAAAGAAAACGTCTTTTTTGTAAGAGGAGGAGCTGAGTATGCCCACCGATGCAGGCAGGTTACTGACAAGATCAAAAAATCCGAAGCATCAGGAAGCAGTGGCAGCAGCGCAATCCCAAATTCGCGCTACTGGATGAAATTAAAAAATCTAAACGATTTTTATTCTCATAGCATAAGTAGACAAGTTATAAATTACACGATAAAGCAAGGCGCGAAGATGATCGTTCTTCCAGAATATGAGAAAGAACACAGCAGAATCCTGATGTCAAAAGCAGGAAACTTCTCACCGATACATCTAAGCACCGCCATTCGCGAAAAGATAAAGTACAAAGCCTGGCAGGAAGGACTTGTTGTAGTGGAACTGCAGCAGCACAATATCAGTTCTACATGTGCAGCCTGTGGGGCATCCATACATAAAAAAGGCCAGAACTTTGTCTGCAAGAATGGGCATCAGGGAAATTACTACCTGAATGCATCCTGGAATCTCGGATTAAAATGCATCCGCGGATTTCAGCCAAAAGAGTCGAGAACAAGCGATTAAAACGCTGTTTTCATAGATACAGGAAACTGTAAACAGGATTTTATCTACAGGATAAAGTCTTTGGGTGGAGCACCGCCCATCGGAGTCCACCGTGGAGCCCGGAAAGAATGTGATCATCCGATCACGAACGTGCTCGAAGTTATTGAACAAATAAATTGTGACTGGAAACAAGGTTTTAAGTAAATAACAGGGAATGAAAATGAAGAAGAAAAATAGAAACTAAAAATGAATAGGTGTATTCAGCCTGCTGAACTCGAGGAGTGAAGCGGGCTATTAGCGTGTAAAAAATAAATAATAAAGGACAAGGAACATGTTTAGTAGAAAAAATGACTTTGAACCATTTGAAAACAAAGTATGGCTT
>OGXC01001074.1_pt1 | contig 21878 bp, 20 predicted proteins | sample 1576201 | NCBI WGS metagenome assembly OGXC01 (sample SAMEA3541562, study PRJEB24748) | human gut metagenome | biome: human gut; feature: human-associated habitat; material: faeces | place: China | collected 2012 | reverse complement strand
TGCACAATTTCCAGGAACTGTGTCTTCTCCTCGTCTGTCGATGCAGAGGTCCCAGATCCCTTTAAAGCCGCTGCGGGACATGAGGAAGCTCCGGGGGACATATATGGAGGTGGCCAGCCGGGAATTTTACAGGGAGATGAACACAGAGGACTATGTCCAGATCACGCTCACGGACGAGGACGACGCGCTCACGCAGATCTGCCGCCAGTATGTTTACCGCGGCCAGTGCCCGCGCACGATGAACATGGAAAAGGTCTACGGCCGCAAGCAGTACGTGGCCGACATCGCCAGAGAATACCACGCCGACGGCATCCTCTATGAGCAGATCAAGTTCTGCGATCCGTGGGCATATGAGCGCACGCTCGGTTCGGTGATGCTGCGCGAGGACTACGGTTTCCCTGTGCTGTCCGTTGACCGGCCGTACAACATCCGCTCCTCGATCGGCCAGATGCGCACGCGCGTCCAGGCATTCGTCGAGAGCATAGAGATCAAGAAAATACAGGGAGGTGTCCGATGATGGTGACCAATGAAGGCAAGCGGCGCATCGGCGACCAGCAGCTCGGCGTACTCTTCGACGGCGGAAAGGTCCGCTGCCGGCGCGAGTGGCGCGGCGTCAAGGATACCCTCTATGACTACGGCCGCTGGCTGTACATTCTGTCCCTCCTCGCAAAGTTCATCGTCAAGCCGCGCAACATCAAGGCCATGTTCCGCTACCGCTGGATGTCCAACTACCTCGCCGTGCCGCACATGGTCGATAAGTTCACCATGGGTCTGCGCGATGAGGCGCTGCGCATCGTGCACACGGCCATGGACTTCGTGGTCTACGACGTGGCCTCCACCATGGACGATATCTTCCGCGGCGACCGCCGCACCGGCAACGACGTGGAATTTTCCAACAAATGCGTGCTCACGGACGAAAACGAGATGACCGCATTCATGATGGGCTTCCCGAATGTGAAGGCCATCCTGCGTGAGGTGCCGACGATGTTCGTGGCAAACCTGCTCACGCAAAACTCCTCCACGCACTACCTCGACGTGGCGCAGCAGTTCGGCATCGCGGGCGACGTGTGCCCCATGCCGGAGGCCGAGGCCGGCTGCTCCATCGACGATGACTTCGCCGTGCTCGGCGTCTGCGCCGTGCAGTGCAACACCACCTGCGACGGCTCGCTCATGGGCAACGGCATCATCGCCAAGCGCCTCGAGCGCGAATACGGCATCCCGACGTTCCAGCTTGTCGCGCCCATGCGCCATCAGGAGGACGATGTGCAGGATTACGCCGCGCAGGATATCCGCAACGTCATCGCCTTCGTCGAGAAGCACACGGGGCAGAAGTGGGACTGGACGCACTACTTCGAGTGCGCCAAGCGCGTCAACGATGCCACGCGCAACCGTCTGGCGTGGCTCGAGATGAACAGCACGCCCTACCCGCAGTTTGTCGGCGCGCCGTTCTCGCTGTATAACGACACGAACTACATGGGCAACTGCGGCCGCTCGGCCAAGTTCCCGCCCATCGACCGCAAGATCATGCGCTACGCCGAGCGCGGCAACAAGGCGCACCGCATGATGGCGCCGGAGTATCGCCACCGCGCCATCGTCTGGGGCGTGCAGCCGCAGTACTGCATCGATATGCTCAACTGGATGATCCACTGCTGGGGCATCGTGCCGCTGACGGATATGCTCTCGCTGGTCAACACGCGCATGATCGCCGACACCGACACGCCCGAAAACCGCGAGCAGGCGTTTTATGACATGGCGTGGCTCAATGAGAACATGATCATGCGCAACCGCACGCACGGCGGCTACAAGGTGCTCGTCGACGATCTGTGGGAGTTTTGCGAGACGCTGCACGCCGATATGGTCATTATGTGGGAGCATATGTCCTGCAAGGCGCTCGTCGGTATGCACGGTCAGTTCGAGGAGCAGGCCCGCGCGCGCGGCATCCACCTCGTCTGGGTCTGCCACGACCTGTGCGACCCGCGCGTCTACACGCGCCAGGCCATCCGCGACCAGCTCAACGCCTATATGCGCACCGTCATGCGTGAAGAGCCGCTCGACCCGTCGATCGAGGTTCTGCCGGACGAAAATGCATGGTGAGAAAGGAAGGGGAACGATGCAAATACCGAAATTCGCGTGGCGGCTGCTCGGCGTGAGCGCGGGTGCATTCGCTGTGACGTTCACGATCTACTTTTTCAATCTCGACATGAAGCTGCTGTCGGCCTTCGAGCCGATTTTGCTGCAGCACTATGACCGCATCCCGCGCAACCAGCACCTGTGAGCGCAAAAACAGCTGCGAAGCCAAGGCTTCGCAGCTGTTTGCTTTTTGCCGTGTTCGTTACCGCACCTCGCGCACCATGTCGCGCGTGATGTCGCTGAGGCAGCGCGCGCCGCACATATACATCGCGTCCGTCAGCTCTGCGCGCAGCTTCTCCACGTAGGTGACGATGCCCTCCATGCCGCCGCCGTAGTAGCTGATGAGGAACGGCCGGCAGATCATCACCGCGTCCGCGCCGAGCGCGAGCGCGCGGAAAATGTCCGTGCCCGAGCGGATGCCGCCGTCGACGAGGATCTTCACGCGATCCCCCACCGCGTCCGCGATCTCGGGCAGGACGTCCGCAGTCGCGGCACTGCCGGGCAGCACGCGCCCACCGTGGTTCGAGACGACGATGGCCGCCGCGCCGGCCTCCACAGCCTTCTCCGCGCCGCGCACCGTCATGATACCCTTGAGGATCATGGGCATCTGCGCATAGCCGCACAGTTCGCGCAGCTCCGCGACCGTCTTGCTGCCGGCGTCGGGGCTGGCCGCCTTCAGGTGCGGCAGGCCGGCCGAGTCGATAACCACGCTCACGGCAAAGGGCCGCGCCGCGTTGGCAAGGTCGAGGTTTGCCCGGATGGTGTCCATCGACAGCGGATTGATGACCGGCAGGCCGATGCCGCCGTACTGCTGCGAGAGCGTGCACCCGTGCGGGAACACGCGCGCGTCCAGCCCGTCGCCAAAGCTCGCGGCGATGCCGGTCTGCGCCGCCGCGGCGATGCAGCAGGCGTTGTAGTCGCGGATGTCGTCCTCAGGATTGAACTGCGCGCGCAGCGAGCCGATGGGCGCCGCGATCACGGGCAGGGAAAATGTCCGGCCAAACAGCTCCAGCGACGTGTCCACCGGCGTGTTCGGAGCGATGGTATCCATGTTCAGGCACCAGCGCCGCCACGCGCGCCAGTTGTCGTTCGCGCCGTTGCCGGGCGCTTTTGAGCCGGGGCCGGGCATCGTGTTGCCGCAGCCGAGGCCGTTGCACTCCGGGCAGACCTTGCAGCGCGGAGCCATGCGCGCCCGCGCCCGCTGTAAAACTTCGTTGTAGTCCATGTGGGTTCCTCCGTTCCCGTTTTTGCTTCTCTCCCGCCCATCTTAACAGGAAACGCGCCCGTGCGCCAGAAAAAGTTTCCCTCGGGGCTTGACAAGGCGGAAAAATCCTGTATGATAGAAATCAAGAATCATTCTTATTTTCTATCAGGAGGTCATCCCATGAACGCAACGGTTGCCCAGCTCATCAACGAGCAGATCAATAAGGAGTTTTACTCGGCCTATCTCTATCTGGACTTTGCCAACTACTATGCGGCCGCCGGTCTCGACGGCTTTGAAAACTGGTATCGGGTGCAGGCGCAGGAGGAGCGCGACCACGCGCTGCTGTTTTTCCAGTACCTGCTCAATAACGGCGTCGCCGTCAGCTTCGGCGCCGTCGATGCGCCGGACTGGACGCGCGGCGACCACATGACCCCGCTGAAAAAAGCGCTCGAGCACGAGCAGTACGTCACCTCGCTCATCAACGGCATCTACGCCGCCGCGTATGACGACCGCGACTTCCGCACCATGCAGCTGCTCGACTGGTTTGTCAAAGAGCAGGGCGAGGAGGAGAAGAACGCCGCCGATCTCATCACGAAAATGGAGCTTTTCGGCACGGACGCCAAGGGCCTGTATATGCTCAACAGCGAGCTCAAGGCTCGCGTCTACGCGGCCCCGTCGCTCATGCTGTAAGCGCATTGCGCAGCAAAAAGCCGCCTCGGTCCAAATTGGACCGAGGCGGCTTTCGTTTCTCTTTCAGAGCGCGGCAAAGATGCGCGCGCCCCGCTGTTTCACCCAGTGGAGCAGCAGCGCGCTGCCCGCCGCCGTCACGACGGCGAAGATGGCCAGATACACCGCTGCACTCAGCGCATTGCCGCACAGGAAGTACAGCCCGCCAAGCGCGAGGGCATAAAACCAGTTGGCAAAGAGCGAGAGCATCACGCAGCCGCTCTGCTTGATGGGCGTGGTCTCGTTGGTCCACGTCAGGTTCGGCATCTTGAGCCCGAGCGCGAGCGCGGCCAGCGCGCTCAGCAGGGTATACAGCAGCGCCACGATCACCAGCAGCGCCTTCTCCAGCGCGCTGCCCGGCAGCACAATGACCATGCACAGGGCGCAAAACAGCACCGGCACGCCGGTCAGCACGAGCTGCACGTCCAGCTTCGCGCGCAGCGCCTGCCACGGTACGACCGGCAGCGACTGCACAAGCCACAGATTCCTGCCCTCGAGCGACACGGCGGGCGCGGCCATGTCGTTCATTGAGGCGAGCAGGCACACCGCCGCGCACATCAGCACCGGCACAACGCCCACGTTGCCGCTGAACACGTCGGCCAGCATCCGGCCGAGCGCGCCGCCCTTGATGAGCAGCACGATGCCCGCCACCGGCAGCATCAGAATGCCGAGCCCGCAGTTGAGCATATAGTTCGGGCTGGCAGTGAAGCGGCGCAGCTCCTTGCCGAACAGCGCCCGCTGCACGCTCTGCGCGCGCACGGCCCTGTGCTCGAAGCGCACCTTCTTCACGCTGCCGGTCGCCGTGGCGATCTTCAGGAAGCTGCGCGCGATGCCCCACAGCGTCAGCGCGAGGAGCGCCGCCTGCGTGACCGTCACGATCCCCATCGCCAGCCAGTCGCCCGCGCCGACGCTGCCGAACAGGTACAGCAGATACGCCGAGCCCCGGATCTTCATGCCGTACACGGCGGCGTTTTCCACCAGCAGTGTGATGAGCGCCTGCGCCTTGTAGTACACGAAGTAATACGCCGCCAGAAACAGCAGCGACAAAAGGACGGTGATGAAGCTCTTGTTTTTCAGCTTCAGGCTGATGCGCGCGACCACCCAGCCGAGCAGGCACGAGAGCACCATCACGATCACGGACACGATCAGCACCATCAGCACACCGCCGACGATCGTCCCCGCCGTGACCGGCGCCGTGAGCCAGTACACGATCACGCCCGGCACGATGACGACCGCGGCGTACATCAGCCCCAGCAGGTACACGCCCAGCAGGCGCGAGGCCATCACGCAGCGCACCGGGATCGGCAGCGACAGCAGCAGGTCGTTGTCCTTGGACAGGTACAGACTCGAATACGTGCTGAACACGCTGCCGAACGTGCCGAGAAACACCGCGATCAGCCCCACGAGCAGGTAGTACAGCCAGTCCATACCGCCCTCGACCAGGGGGCCGCACAGGCCCACGGCCATGAGCGCGAATATCCCGCCGAGGAGACCCACCATCAGCAGCGCGTAGAGCACGATGTAGGCGATCGTCGCGCCCCTGGAGCGCATTTTGTTCTTTTTCGGGTCGTAGAAATAGTTGCGGAAGATCTCCGCCATCTGTTTTTTCAGAAGCGTTTTCAGCATGATGCATCCTCCAGCTCCAGGAACACGTCCTCGAGACTGTCGTCGCCCTTGACCTCCTCCATCGTGCCGGAGCGGATGAGCTGCCCGCCCTTGATGATGGCCACCTTGTCGCAGAGCTTTTCGGCGACCTCGAGCACGTGCGTCGAGAAGAAGATCGCGCCGCCGACGTCGCACAGCTCGCGCATCATGCCCTTGAGCAGGTGCGCCGCCTTCGGGTCGAGGCCGACGAACGGTTCGTCCATGATGATGAGCTTCGGGTCGTGGATCCACGCCGCGATGATGGCGAGCTTCTGCTTCATGCCGTGCGAGTACGCGCTGATCGGCTGACCGAGATCGCCCGTGAGCTCGAATGCGTCGGCATACGGCTCTATGCGCGCCCAGCGCTCCGCGGCCGGGATGCCGAAAACGTCGGCAATGAAGTTCAGGTACTGGATGCCGCTCATGAAATCGTACAGATCCGGATTGTCCGGGATGTAGGCGAGCAGCTGCTTGCAGGCCAGCGGCTCGGTTTGGATGGAGTGCCCGCCGATCGTGATCTCGCCCGCGTCAAACTGCAGGATGCCGACGGCCGCCTTGAGCGTCGTCGTCTTGCCGGCGCCGTTGTGGCCGATGAAGCCGTAGATCTCGCCCGGCGCGATGTGCAGGCTCAGGTCGTCGACGGCCCTTTTCTCGCCGTAGGTCTTGGTAAAATGCTGAATGTTGAGCATGATGTCTCCTCCTGATGATCGCTCCGGTGCGCACCGGAGCTGCTTTCCCATTTTCGGGTGCATTATACCCCCCGGCGGCGTGCGGCGGCAACCGATTTCTCACTTTTTAAGAAACGTGTAAGATTTGCTTTACGCCCCGTGCGCTGCCCGCGCGCGAATGTTTTTACCCCGCGGACGATCTCTCAAAAAAGTTTTTTTGGCGCGGACATTTTGCATTGCGGCGCTTGTATTTCCGGCCTTCCCGCGGTATAGTAGGGACAGAAAGACCCAAACAGATATTTTTACGGGGGTGTTTGCTGTGGAGATCCCACTGCAGGAATTTGAACGCGCGGCACAGCGGCTCAAGGGCGTGCTGCACCACACGGAGCTGGACCTGTCGGCCACGTTCTCAGCCATGACGGGCGGCAACATTTATCTTAAGTACGAAAACAGCCAGAAGACCGGCTCGTTCAAGATCCGCGGCGCGAGCAACAAGATCGCGGCGCTCGTCGAGCGCGGCGAGACCGGTGCCGTCGTGGCCTCATCGGCCGGCAACCATGCGCAGGGCGTGGCCTACGCCGCGCACCGCTTCGGCATCCCGGCCACGATTGTCATGCCCAAGACCGCGCCCATCGCCAAGGCGAAGGCCACGGAGGGCTACGGTGCCACCGTTGTGCTCGCGGGCGACTGCTATGACGACGCCTACGCCAAAGCCTGCGAGATCTGCGAGCAGGAGCACGCCACGTTCCTGCACCCCTACAATGACCCCGAGGTCATTGCCGGTCAGGGCACGCTCGGCCTCGAGATCCTCGGCGATCTGCCCACGGCGGACATCGTCATCGTGCCGGCCGGCGGCGGCGGCCTGCTTGCCGGCGTGGCCGCGTGCATTAAGCAGATCAACCCCCGCGTGCAGGTCATCGGCGTGCAGGCCGAGGGCGCGGACGCGATCGCGCAGTCGTTCCATTCGCACAGCTATGTCCAGACCGACTCCGTCGCCACCATCGCCGACGGCATCGCCGTCAAGGCGCCGGGCGACATCACCGTCCCGCTCATCCAGAAATATGCCGACGACGTCGTCACCGTCAACGATCTCGAGATCTCCGAGGCGGTGCTCCTGCTCATGGAGCGCTGCAAGCAGATCGTCGAGCCCTCCGGCGCCGCGCCCGTGGCCGCCGTGCTCAAGGGCAAGGTCGATGTGAAGGGCAAAAACGTCGTGTGCCTGCTCTCCGGCGGCAACATCGACGTGAGCTTCATCCAGTGCATCATCGAGCAGGGTCTCGTGTCCCGCCACCGCCGGCTGCGCTTCACGGTCACGCTGCTCGACCGGCCCGGCAGCCTCGGCAAGCTGCTCAACGACATCGCTGCCCTCGGCGCGAACATTCTCTCCGTGGAGCATGACCGGCTCACCGCCGGGCTCAATCCCAACGAGATCGACGTGCACGTCTCGTGCGAAGTCGGCGGCAAGGAGCACGGCGACCGCGTGCTCGACCAGCTCATTCAAAACGGTTATCACGTAAAAATCGACTGATAGGAGGTCATTATCATGAAAACAGTTGCTACCAATCACGCCCCCGCTGCGCTCGGCCCCTACGCTCAGGCGCAGATCTCCGGCGGCTTTGTGTTCACGTCCGGCCAGATCGGCATCGACCCCGCTACCGGCGTCATCGCCGACGGCATCGACGCGCAGGCCCACCAGGTCTTCCGCAACCTGACCGCCGTGCTGCAGGCGGCTGGCAGCGACATGTCCAAGGCCGTCAAGACGACGGTGTTCATCAAGAACATGGACGATTTCGCCACCGTCAACGCCATTTATGCCGAGTATTTCTCCGAGCCGTTCCCGGCCAGAAGCTGCGTTGAGGTCGCGCGCCTGCCCAAGGACGTGCTCGTCGAGTGCGAGGTCATCGCCGAGGCGTAAGCGCCCGCATAGTCCATTCACCGGTTCTGGGTAGATTTTCCGCTACCTGTTGTCCGGTTTGTGCACATTGACCACAAAATGTGGGAAATTACACATTTCTCTGTATTCCTCTTTGACAATCCCACGGCTTTGTGCTAGAATGAGAGCACTGTTGATAAGAGCAATCTTGTTTTCCGGCCGCAGTCGAGCGGCCGGGAGCACCAGTATTTTAAGGGAGGAATAGGTATGTGCATTCAGGCAATTAAGAGCGTTGGCGTCAAGGAGTACGCTTCCGAGCTCTGGACCTCGATCAAGGAGATCGACGGTGGCAAGATCCTGTCGAGCGTCAGCGGGCTGCTCGAGGTGAACACCAAGGCCATCAAGAAAAAGCTCGAGTCGCTCTGTGACGAGAACACCGCTTTCGCCATCCGCGATAAGCTTGACCTGGTCAAGGACTTCTGCCAGTGGCCGGTGAACTACATTCAGGGCCTGATCGGCTAATATCAGCCTTTCTGCTTTGCATGCAAACAGGAGACCGCCCCGATCCGTTTCGGATCGCGGGCGGTCTCCTGCTTTTTATTTTTGCCGCGCTCATTCCGGCGCGCGCTCGTCGCCGAAGAAGAACACCGCCACCGTGCCGGGGCCGGCGGGCCGTTTTTTGCTCTTTTCGGTGCTTACCAGCGCACCGTGCGCGGTGCGGCGGCGAAGGAGCTGAACGTCGCGGTCGCTTCCGTCAGCGCGAGCACCTGCGTGTTGCCGTCGTCGGCGGCGTACATGCTCTGCAGCTCGGGATAATGGTCGAGCATATCCTGCCGCGCCGCCACGCGGTCGTCCTCCACGGCCGTCGCGCTCACGCGCAGCCAGGTCTCGCCGTCAAACGCGCACAGCTCCACCTTGGGATTGGCCGCCATCTCCTTCGAGACGGCCTTGACCTTACCGGTCTGGATATAGAGCTTGCCCTCGAACAGATTCACCGTGCCGAACGGGCGCACGCGCGGCTGGTCGCCATCGACGGTGGCGAGATAATACGTGCCGCACTTTTTCAGAAATTCATAGACTTCCTGCATGATCGTTTCTCCTTTCTCCGGCTGTACCGGAATGCGTACCAGATATTTTTCGAGCAGACGCACGGGGTGATACGATTCCTTCGAGCGCCGCATCCCCTCGTCGCCCACGTCTTCCTCGCGGTTGATGTAGCGCACGTCGGGCGTGACGAAGCACTTGGCATATTCGTTGACCAGCACCTGATAGATGCCCTCGTAGGCAATGTCCGCCTTTTCAATGTGGATGATGAGCGTGTCGCCCACGATCTCCCCGGCGGAAAAACCGGCCACGCGCCCATTCACGCGCAGCAGCCCCGCGAGCGGGGCGTAGGCGGCAAAATCGCGCAGGAACTCCCGCACGCAGCCCTCTTCCGCCTGCGCACTGTCGCTGTCCTTATGGTAGCGGCGGGTGAAGTCGTCAAAAAACGCGCACACCTCCGGCAGGTTCTCCTCCGTGACGCGCTCGAACGCCCAGTCCGGGTACAGGCGCTGAAAGTGGTGGATGTGGTTGCGCTGGCCGTTGAAGCGCCGGCCGCGGAACGTCACCATGTCCTGCGCGTCGTAGAGATAGTCGAACCAGTCGCGCACCGGCGTGACCTCCACGTCGCCGAAGCGCGCGCGCAGATTTTCCACATCGGCCGCCGTGGCGGGGAAAAACTGCACCGGCTGCCCCACCGCACGGCAATATTTCACGAGAAAATCGTAAGCGTTTCCCACATTCTCGCCGATCGGTGTGGAAAACACCGTGCCGAGACCGGGAAACTGCTCGCGCAGCAGCAGCGTGCCGTCCACCTCGAGCGCCGCATCCTGAAAGTACGGCTGCCAGAGCACGGCCGCGCCGGCCGAGGCATTGCACAGGCGCGTATCCTGTCGGGCAAAATAACGTGTGAGCAGCGGGATGTCCCGCACGCTCAGCGGATGAAAGGGATCTGTCATGCTTCGGGTTCACCCTCCTGTGCGGCGGCCTCCGCGGCCTGCTCGGCGAGCTTTGCCTTGAGCTCCTCGAAGCAGTGCTTGATGATGGCGTATTCCTGCTCGTTTTCGAGCGCGAGCAGGGCAAGCTGGCCATCGTCGCGCGTGTCGTAACGGTTGGCGAACAGCCGCTGCTGCGCGCCTTCGCCGGTCGTGAACACAACGTACGAGCGGCCGTTGTCCTCACAGTCATAGGTGAACAGCACGTCGCACTGCACCTGTTTTCCGTCCGGGCCGAGGACCGCGAACGTTCCATTTTCAAACATGGTCTTGTACTCCTTTTCGGGATTTGCCCCCATCATAGCATATCGCGCGCCATTTTGCCACTGCGTTTTCCGGCGCCCATCTGGTCGCCGATCCGCAGACCAGATGGGCAGCAAAAAGGTGATGATGCACCACACTGTCTGCTTTTTCCGAAGATTTTCACGAAAATTTCGAAAAAAATCACAATTTTTATGCAACGAAATGTTGATTATTGTTCGTTTTGGTGGTATCATGTATGTCAAGATAACAAAAAACAGGTAGGAGGAATCGGCGAATGGAAGAAAAAGTTGTAGACCGCAGAGTGCGAAAGACGAAACGGCAGCTTCGGCTTGCGCTGATGAAGCTCATGTCGGAAAAGAGCGTCAAGGACATTTCCGTGCGCGAACTGGCAGCGATTGCAGACATCAACCGCGGCACCTTCTATATTCACTATAAGGATGTGTACGATCTGCTGTCCAGCCTCGAGGACGAGCTGGCGGACGGGCTGACGGTCGTCTGCCGCCGGCACAATGCGAAAGACTCCGAGGGCAAGACCTACCCGTACCTGATGGAGCTGTACCAGTTCATCCAGCAAAATTCGGATCTGTGTCACGTGCTGCTCGGCAAAAACGGCGACATTGCCTTTACCGACCGCATCTGCCACATCCTGCGCGACGAATTCCTGTATGACTTCCTCGCGTATTACTATCCGAATGACCCCGTGATGCTCGACTACTTCTGCTCGTTCATCGTATCGGGCAATATGTCGCTCGCGCTCACATGGATCGACAACGGCATGAAACAGACGCCCGAAGAGATGGCCGTGCTTGCCGGCGAGATCATCATGCACGGCGTGAAAGTGCTCGAAACGAAAGCATAAAGCCTGCAGGGCATAAAAAATTCCGGAAACATGATGTTTCCGGAATTTTTTATCGTTTCGGGCATATCACCTCAGGCGGCGTGTGCCGCCCCGCAGCCCGCAGAAAAAGCGATCAGAGCCTGGCGCGCATGGCGGAAAAGGCCGCGTCCACGGCGCGGTAAATGTCCTGCGCCGGCTCGCCGACGAAAAACGCGCCGTTTTCATACAGCACGCGCCCGGCGACCATCGTCAGGCGCACATTCTCCTTCGAGCCGCTGTAGACGAGGTTGCGCGCCGCGTTGTGCACCGGCTGCATGTTCGGCCGCTGCAGGTCGATGACGATCAGGTCCGCCTGCTTGCCGGGGGCGAGCACGTCGCAGTCGGTCAGGCCCATGGCCTGCGCGCCGCCGACCGTCGCCATATACAGCACGTCGTCCGCCGGGAGGGCGGCCGCGTCGCCGCAGCGCAGCTTTTGCAGCACGGCGGCCAGATACATCTCGCGGAAGAAATCGAGCGCGTTGTTGCTCGACGGGCCGTCGGTGCCGATGGCCATATGGATGCCCAGAGCCCGCATCTGCTCGAGCGGGGCGATGCCGCTGGCGAGCTTGGCGTTCGAGCCGGGGTTCGTGACGGCCCAGAGCCCGCGATTGCGGAAGATCTCCAGATCGTGCTCCGTCATGTGCACGCAGTGGAAGCCGCCGCCGCCGTAATCAAAGTGACCGAGGGAATCAAACAGCTCCGTCGGCGTCTTGCCCCAGCGGCCGCGGCACTCGGCCACCTCGCGCGCGGTCTCGGCATTGTGCGCGAACACCGGCGCGTGCAGCGCGCGGGCCAGCTCGCCGGCCTCGGTCATCTCGGTGAGGTTCGAGGTATACTCCGAGTGCAGGCCGAGCTGATAGGAGATCAGCGGGTGCAGGGCGTTGAATTTGCGGTACTCGCTCTCGAGCTGCTGCGCGCTGCCGCCGCCCCCGCACAGCACCGTGCGGAAGCCGCAGTCGATGCTCGCCTGGGCGATGGCCTCGCGGAAATAGTACATGTCAAAGCCGGCCGTGATGCCGCTCGTGAGATACTCGAGGATGGACAGCTTGGTAAACGCATACACCGCCTCGGGCGTGAGCTTGGCCTCGAGCGGGAAGATCTGCTCGAACAGCCACGGCTGCAGCGGCACATCGTCGGCATATGAGCGCACAAAGCTCATGCCGGCGTGCGCGTGCGCGTTCTTAAAGCCCGGCATGACAAGGTCGCCGCCGAGGTCGATCTGCCGCTCGAACGCGGGCAGCGTCTCCGGCGTGGGGCCGATGTAGGCGATCTTGTCCCCGTCGGTCCAGACCTCGTCCGTCGTGACGGACACGCCGTCCGCCATTGTGAGCGTGCGGCCGTTGAAAAAGCGGATCATAGGCTCAGCCTCCGTTTCCTGAAATGCTCCTGCATTATACGCCGGATCGGCCCGCTTGGCAATCAATTCCGAAAAATTTCACAAACCGGTTGAAGCCCGGCCGGTTTTTCGCTATAATAGAAAGAAATCATCTCCCATCAGGAGGCAGGATCATGACCAAAGAAAACATCTATTACATGGACGACAACGCATTCGACCGCTTCTATAAGCGCGCCCGCTATCAGGCCAACAGCTTCGTGGCCGGAAAACTCGGCAGCAAGGCGGCCGATTATCTCACGACGCTGCCGGACTTTGCCTACCTGATCTGCAAGCTCATGCTCGACCCCGATGTGCCCTCGAGCCGCAAGCTCGACCTCGGCTTCGCGCTGCTGTATGTGCTCTCGCCGCTGGATCTCGTGCCGGACTCCTTCCCGCTGCTCGGCAAGATCGACGATGCCTACGCCATCCTCGTGTCGGTGGCCAAGCTCCTGCGCAGCACCGACCGCAATATCATCCTGCGCCACTGGCTCGGCGATCCCGAGACGATCGACACCGTGCGCGCCTGGCTCAACTACTTTGATGAAAAGCTCGGCTCCGGCCTCATGAAAAAGATCGCCGGCATGATCAAGCGCGCCTGAACGAAAAGAAGAAAGATCCCGTCATCCGGGTCGGATGACGGGATCTTTTTATGCTGCTTTTACTTCTCGAACCAGTCGAACACGTCCAGCCGCTTCCAGAAGCTCTCCTTCGGCGTGAACACGGCCGCGTAGTCGATGCTGCTGAACTTCGGCTCCCAGCTGATGTCCGCCTCGTCGACCCAGCCCGTCAGCAGGCTGCCGAGCTGCTCCTGCGCCACGAGCATCCGCAGCGTCTGCTGGCTGCCGTCGCTGCTCATGACCAGGTCGTCACCCTGCGTCGGCATGCGCAGGATGACGTGATAGCCGTGCTTGCTCTCCACCACGCCGGACACTTCGTAGGTATCGAGCGCCTTGCAGGCGTCCTCAAACTCCGTGACCATCGTGCCGGAGGTGAAGCAGTAGCCGTGCGGGTAGCTGCTCTCGCCGGTGTCCTCGTTGTACTGCTCCATGAGCTGGTCAAACAGCTCCACGCGCTTTTCGGGATCGGTCACGGCCTTGACCTGCGCCGCGACCTGCTCGGCCTGCTGCTTCTTGGCGGCCTTTTCGTCGTCCGAGAGGGCAGTGCCGCTGTCGTCCGTCGTCTTGAAGAGGATGTGCTTTGCCGTCATGTAGTCGTTGGCATCAACGTATTCCTGCACGTCCTCGTCGGAGATGTTCGCGCCGTTCTCGCCGAAGAACTTGCTGGCCAGGCCGTTATAGAGATACTGCGTCTTGGTGAAATACTTGAACAGGTCCAGATCCATGTAGTACGACTGGAGCTTTTCGTTCAGCTCGGCCTCGGTGCCGTCGTCGCCCACGACGTTTTGAATGGTCTGGTTGATTGTGTCCTGCACGTACTGCTCGCCCGCCGCGTCAAACGCCACGTCGTTTTCCGCCGCCTTGACCTCGATGAGGTGGTTCCAGGCGATGTTGTTGACGACGCTCTTGGTCATGATGTCGCTGTACGTCTCGCCCGTGCTCTCGTCGTAGACATCACTCCAATCCGTGATCTGCATGCCGTAGCGCTCCATGTTCGCCATGATGGCGCACAGGAAATAGGCGTACTCGTTCCAGTACACGGGGCTGCCGTTGATGGTCATGACCTTTTTGTTGCTCTTGTAAGCATCGAGCGCGGCGGCATACTTGTCGGTCGATGCATCGCTGCTCTCTTCCGAGTAGCTGCGCACGCGGGTCGAGGTGCAGCCGGTCAGGCAGCAGACGGCCATCACGAGCGCCAGCAGCAGGGCGGTGATTCTGGTTTTCATCAGCAAACGCTTCCTTTCGTTTCGTTGCACATGGGGGTCATGTGCGGTCTCCCTGGGCGTCTGCCCATGCGGAAACAAACGCTCTTGCCTGTTCGATCACGTGGGTGCGGGTCTTGAGGCGCAGAATGACGCCCGGCTTTGCCCCCGCATCCACCTTCAAGCGGCCCTTGAACTCCGGCCGGGCGTACAGTGCCGATACCTTCTGCATATCGAACTGCGCCAGCAGGAACTTCAAACAGCCGTTTTTCTGCGAAATGTCTGTCACGCCGACCTTGCCCGCGTCGGCACGCAGCAGCGCCACCTGCACGAGCGTGTACACGCTCGGCGGCGGGTCGCCGAAGCGGTCGATGACCTCGTCCATGAGGTCGTCGGCCTCCGCCTCCGTACGCACGAGCGCGATGCGGCGGTAGAGATCCATGCGCTGCTCCTGGCTGGGCACATAGCTCTCCGGGATGTTGGCCGACACAGCGAGGTCGGCCGCGCACTCGGCGCGCTGCTCGGGCTTTTCGCCGCGCTCTTCGAGCACGGCCTCCTCGAGCAGCTTGAGGTACATATCATAACCGACGTCGATCATATGGCCCGACTGCTCGGCCCCGAGCAGACTGCCCGCGCCGCGGATCTCCAGATCGCGCATGGCGATGCGGAAGCCGGAGTTGAACTCCGCAAACTCGCGGATGGCGCTCAGGCGCTTTTCGGCGATCTCGCTCAGCTCGCGCCCGCGCCGGAACGTCAGGTACGCGCTCGCGCGCCGGTTCGAGCGGCCCACGCGCCCGCGCAGCTGGTGCAGCTGGGCAAGGCCCATGCGGTCGGCGTCCTCGATGATGAGGGTGTTCACGTTCGGAATGTCGATGCCGGTCTCGATGATGGTCGTGCAGACCAGGATCTGCGTCTCGCCCGTGACCATGCGCTCCATAACCGTCGAGAGTTGCTCTTCGTTCATCTGGCCGTGCGCCACGTCCACGACCGCGCCGTCGAGCATCTTCGAGATGCGCAGGGCGGTGCGCTCGATGTTTTCAATGCGGTTGTGCAGGTAGTACACCTGCCCGCCGCGCTGCAGCTCACGGCGCATGGCGTCGCACAGCACGTTCCAGTCGTGCTCCATGACGAAGGTCTGCACGGGGATGCGGTCCTGCGGCGGCTCTTCGATGGTGGACATGTCGCGGATGCCGGACAGGGCCATATTCAGCGTGCGCGGGATGGGTGTGGCCGAGAGCGTGAGCACATCGACCGCGCGGCTCATCTCCTTGATGTGCTCCTTGTGCGCCACGCCGAAGCGCTGCTCCTCGTCGACGATGAGCAGGCCGAGGTTCTTGAATTCGATGTTTTTCTGCAGCAGCTTATGCGTGCCGATCACGAGATCACACTTGCCGCTGCGCATGTCCGCGAGCGTCTGGCGGATCTGCCCCTGCGAGCAAAAGCGCGAGAGCATCCGGATCTCGACCGGGAAGCCGTAAAACCGCTGCACGGCCGTCTGATAGTGCTGCTGGGCGAGTACGGTCGTCGGCACGAGAATGGCCGCCTGCCGCCCGTCGAGCACGCACTTCATCACCGCGCGCAGGGCGACCTCGGTCTTGCCGTAGCCCACGTCGCCGCACAGGAGGCGGTCCATGGGCACAGGCTTTTCCATGTCGGCCTTGATCTCGTCGATGCACCGGAGCTGGTCGTCCGTCTCCGGATAGCCGAAGTGCTCCTCAAATTCCGTCTGCCACGGGCTGTCGGGTGCGAAGGCGTGACCCTTCGTGCGGCTGCGCGCGGCGTAGAGCGCCGTGAGTTCTTTGGCCATGCTTTTTGCGGCCGCTTTGGCGCGCGTTTTCGTGCGCGCCCACTCCGTACCGCCCATTTTGGACAGCTTCACGGGCCGGTCCTCGCCCGCGCCGATGTATTTGCTCACGAGGTCGAGCTGCGTCGCCGGGACATAGAGCGTGTCCGCCCCGGCATAGCTGATCTTGATATAGTCCTTCACCGCACCGTCGACCGGCATCTGCACGATGCCCGCAAAGCGGCCGATGCCGTGGTATTCGTGCACGACGAGGTCGCCAACGGAGAGGTCCGTGTAGGAGTTGATCTTCTCGCGGTTCGTTTGCTTTTTGTGTCTGGCGCGCCGCAGGCCGGACGCCGCGATCTGCGTGTCCGTGAGGATGGCGAGCCTTGCATACGGAAACTCGATGCCCGCCGAGAGACTGCCCGGCGTGACGAGGCACTGCCCCGGTTCCGGCAGCGCATCCGGGTGCTCGTCCGCCGCGGCATGGATGCCGTGACCGTCGAGAAACTCGCACAAAATGCGCGCCCGGCGCATATCGCCCGCCAGCACGACCACGCGGTAGCCGAGATTCCGATAGTGCGCAATGTCGTCCGCCGCGGTCTGGCTGCTGCCGCCGTAAGAGGGCAGCTGCTTTGCCGTCAGGCTCACGAGCGTGCGCGCCTCGATGGGGCTGCGGCCGAGCTGCAGCCCGTCGGCCAGCACGATGGGCCAGGCCTGGACTCTGCGCATCATGTCGGCAAACGGCTCGTAGAAATTTTCCGCGCGCGCGGCCATCGTGCCGCTGCGCACGAGCAGGGCGATGTCCTCGCGCAGCTGCGTGGTGTATTCCTTCGCGCGTTCGGCGCAGCGCGCCGGCTGGTCGATCAGCACGGCCGCCTCCGGCGCGAGATAGTCCAGCGCCGTAGCAAACGTGTCGTACACGAAGCCCATATACCGGTCGGCCGCCGGGAGCACGCAGTCATTGCAGAGCTTTTCCCCGTCGGCGCGCAGGGCCTCGGCGAGCTTCTGCGCCGTGTCGCTGTCCTTTTTCGCGGCGGCGCGTCCGGCGAGCTTCTGCAGCTTTTCGCCCAGTGCGGCGCTGCCGCCCGGATACAGCGGCGGCAGGGTCTCCGCCGCCGGCAGGATGCGGCAGCTGTCCAGCGGCTGAGTGCGCCGCTGGCTCTCGGGGTCGAAAAAGCCCATGGAGTCCACATCGTCGCCCCAGAACTCCACGCGCACCGGCTGCGGATACGCGGGGGAGAAAAAGTCCAGAATGCCGCCGCGGCGCGAAAACTGGCCCGGCCCTTCCACCTGCGCCGTACGCAGATAGCCGCAGCGCAGCAGCGCATCCTCGACGTCCTCGGGCGGCAGGGAACTGCCGTCGCGGATCTCAAAGGCCGCCTGCAGCAGTTTTTCCTTCGGCATGGCACGCTGCAGCAGTCCCGAAACCGTGCACACCACGGCCGGCGCCGTCCCGGCAGCGAGCGCATAAAGCGCGCTCAGGCGCTTTTGCTCCGTCTGGCGCGAGACGCTCTCGACCGTATAAAACGTATAGTCGCGCGCCGTCAGCAGCGGCACGTCCTGCCCCAGCAGGGCAGAGAGATCTTTTTGAAACAGCTCGGCCGCCGCCTCGTCCGGGCACACGGCCAGCACCGGCGCGTCGAGCTGCGCGTGCATCGACGCCGCCAGCAGCGCGCGCGCACTCGCCGGCAGACCCGAAATGCGCGCAGGAAGCCGCCCGCTCTCCAACAAGGCCGGGAGGGCGGCTGCTTCCGTATCGCCGAACAGTTGTTCGGCCTGCGCGACCAGGAACAAAACAACACCTGCTTTATGTAAAAAATCATGTTTTTTTATCATACCACAACCTGCACAGGAAAAGCAAATCCTCTGCACGGCAGATTCTACACCTATTTATATAATAAATCCGAACATTATTATTGAAATAATCATGAATTTTTGCTATACTGGTAGGGCTGATACTAGCGCACCCGCGCAGGGAAAAATCATCGAAGGAGCCGAACCTATGGCCACCATGAATTCGCTCACCGATATCTGGTCCGTCGTCATGGACAGCCTCTCGCAGGAGCTGACCCAGACGGCGATCAATACCTGGTTTTCCGATTGCACCCCCATTGAGATCAATAATAATACGCTCATCGTGCACACCACGTCGGATTTTAAGCGCAGCATCATTCAGTCGCGCTTTGAAAAGACGATCTGCGCCGTGCTGTACGATCTGTTTTCCTGCCCGTTCGAGCTGGTCGTGCTCGCCGGGGATGATGAGCTGCTCGAATACCGCGAGAAGCGCCCGTCGTCCGAGGAAATGCCGGAGATGGACGGCTACACGTTTGACCGCTTCATCGTCGGCCCGAGCAACAAGTTTGCCCACGCAGCGGCCATCGCCGTGTCGCAGAATCCCGGCAAGGCGTATAACCCCCTGCTGATCTACGGCAACTCCGGCCTCGGCAAGACGCACCTTCTGCTCGCCATCGGCCAGACCATCCGCCACAACAATCCGTCGGCGAAGATTGCCTACGTCAAGGGCGAGGAGTTCGTCAATCAGATGGTCAAATCCATCGGCACCGGCACGGCCGAAAACTTCCGCCAGAAATACCGCAACGCGGATCTGCTGCTCATGGACGATATCCAGTTCATCGCGGGCAAGGACAGCACGCAGGAGGAATTTTTCCACACCTTCAACTGCCTGTATGAGGCCGGCAAGCAGATCGTCGTGACCTCCGACCGGCCGCCGAAGGAGATGAAGCGCCTCGACGACCGGCTGTGCACCCGGCTCGAGGGCGGTCTGCTCGCGGACGTTCAGCCGCCGGATCTTGAGACGCGCACGGCCATCATCCGCACGAAGGCCGCGCAGTTCGGCATGATCCTCTCCGAGGACGTCGTCCAGTACATTGCGGAAAACATCACCTCGAACGTCCGTCAGCTCGAGGGTGTCGTCAAGCGCCTGACCGCTTACCGCGACATTCTCGACGATACGATCACGGTCGATTCCGTCAAGCGCGCCATCCGGGACGTCATCCGCACCGGCACCTATATCCCCACGCCGGACGTCATCATTGAAGAGTCCGCGCGCTCGTTCCAGCTCACCGGCGCCGACCTGCGCGGGCAGAGCCGCAACAAAAAGACCGCTATGGCCCGCCAGATCGCCATGTACCTCATGCGCAACCTCACGAACCTCCCGCTCAAGGAGATCGGCGAGGAATTCGGCGGCCGCAACCACGCCACCGTGCTCAGCTCCATCCGCAAGGTCGAGGAGCTGCTCAAGTCCGACCCCGAGATCGCCGCCACCGTGCGCGACATTACGAGCAACATCAACTCAAAAAACTGATTTCCACATTCGGCTGTTATTCTAACGTGGAAAGCGTGTGGAAAGCGGTGGATTCTGAAAATGTCAATTTTCGTCAGTTTTTAAGTTACCAACCTTTCCACAATCTTTTCAACACGGTTTTTCCCGCTGACACAAGGAATTCGGCGGGTTTTCCACCAAACGAACACCCCTACTACTACTACTAAATTTATGCTTTCTATCTTTCGGATAGACGCAGCGATTCTGATCAAGGAGGCCGACCATGAAATTTTCCTGTGACAAATACGTTCTGCAGCAGGCTGCCGCATCCGCAGCCCGCGCCGCAGCCGCCAAAAGCCCGATCCCCACGCTCGAAGGCCTGCTCATTGAGGCTGGCGCCAGCGTGCGCATCACCGGCTACGACCTGAAGAAAGCCATTTATACCACCATCGACGCCGACATTCCCGAGCCCGGCAGCGTGCTCATCGGTGCGCGCCTGTTCTGCGAGATGCTGCGCCGCATGCCGGACGGCATCGTCACCGTCGAGGCGGAAAACGGCACCGTGTCCGTCAAATGCGGCAAGGCGGCGTTCAACCTCGTCGGCCTGAGCGCGGACGATTATCCGGATCTGCCGACTGTCGAGGCGGAAAACGGCGTGTCGCTGCCGCAGGACCTGCTCAAAAAGATGATCAACGAGTGCTCCTTCGCCGTGAGCACGAACGAGAGCCGCCCGGTCTACATGGGCACGCTCTTCGAGATCGAAAATAACGTCCTGACCATGGTCTCCGTCGACGGCTACCGGCTGGCGCTGCGGCGCGAAGCGGTCGAGGGCTACGGCGATGACTGCAGCTTCATCGTGCCCGGCACTGCGCTGAGCGATCTGGAGCGCCTGTGCGGCGACAGCGACGAGCGCGTTGTCCTGTCCGTCGGCAGCAAGCACATTTCCTTCACCGTCGGCAATACGGTCATTTTGTCCCGCCGGCTGGAAGGCGACTTCCTCAATTATAAGAAAGCGATCCCGGAGTCGTTCCGCGTTACGGTCAAGACCGCGCGCACGGATCTGCTCGAGGTCGTCGAGCGTGTGTCGCTCATCATTGACAGCAAAAATAACGCGCCCCTGCGCCTAACCTTCCGCAAGGACGCGATCGACTTCGTCTGCACGACGCCGCTCGGCAAGGCGGCCGACTCCTGCCCGTGCGAGGGCGACGGCGGCGATCTGGAGATCGGTTTCAACGATCACTACCTGTCCGACGCGCTCAAGGCCGCGCCCGCGGAAGAGATCAACGTCTGCCTGAACACCGGTTCGAGCCCGTGCATTCTCGTCCCAGCTGACGGAAGTGATAACTTTGTGTATATGGTCCTGCCGGTGCGCCTGCGCGCCGGACAGTGATCCGGGTCTGAAAAACGGGAAAAATGGAAAACATTACGATTGAAACGGAATTTATCAAGCTCGACGCGCTGCTGAAGTTTGCCGCCCTCACGGCGACCGGCGGCGAGGCCAAGCAGGTCATTGCCGACGGCATGGTCGCCGTCAACGGCGAGACGTGCACCATGCGCGGCAGGAAGATCCGCCCGGGAGATGAAGTCACCTTCGCCGGGCACACGCTGCACGTGCAGAGCGCGCAATGATCGTAAGAAAAATTGCGCTCAACGGCTGGCGCAACTACGAATTTGCCGCGGCGGAGTTTTCGCCCGGAACGAACGTCATCACCGGCGAAAACGCCCAGGGCAAGACAAATCTGCTCGAGGCGGTCTACCTGCTCACGGGCGGGAAGAGCTTTCGCACGCGGTTCGATAAGGAACTCATCGGCTTCGGCTATACGAGCGCGGAGGTGCTCGCGGATGTGTTCGCCTTCGGGCGGGAGCAGACCGTGCGCATCGTGCTCCGGCAGGGGCAGCGCAAGCAGATCTGGCAAAACGGCGTGAAGAAAACCGCCGCCGACCACTTTGCGTTACGCTTATGGTGATTCTCCACTGGGTCCATGGAAAAGCGGCGGCGTTCTGGTCGATTCGCGTGCCCCGGTGTTAAATCAGGATGGTTCACACCTGCAAACAACTAATGCAGGACACAATACACACGGAAGTATAGAACTCATTAACGGACAATGGTATGTATTCTATCACCGTCCACCACGGGGCAAATTTATGGAGAAGTTATGGGAAGTACAATTATACGAGACTTGAAAAAATGTC
>OGXC01001063.1_pt1 | contig 22039 bp, 32 predicted proteins | sample 1576201 | NCBI WGS metagenome assembly OGXC01 (sample SAMEA3541562, study PRJEB24748) | human gut metagenome | biome: human gut; feature: human-associated habitat; material: faeces | place: China | collected 2012 | reverse complement strand
ATTTTTGTACATTTTTATTTTCCATTTTCTGTTCATTGTTATATTATCATTTACATAATATAAATTATTTAACTGAAATACATAGAGCTATTAGGTTCTTATATTTAATAACTCAAAGTTTTGTTGGTAAGGGGAAGACATATGGATATGGAACTACAACTAAACCAAGTCAAAAAGTATTTTATAAGAATATGTTAAGTGACATAAGAGAAAGACTAAGCAACACATATGTAGAGAATTTAAGTTTTGAAAAAATTATTGATAAATATGATAGAGATATAGCTTTTTCTTTTGTGATCCTCCGTATTTTGAAACTGCAGGATATGATAATAAGTTTGGAGAAAAAGAACATATCATTTTAAGGGACAAGCTTAAAATTTTAAAAGGTAAATTTTTGTTAACTATTAATGACCATGAAAAAGTAAGAGAATGGTACGAAGAGTTCAATATAAAAGAAGTTGAAGTTAATTATTCGGTTTCGAGAGCTGCAGAAGGAAGAGGTAAATACAGGGAGTTAATAATAACTAATTATTAAGACTAATATGATTAATTAGGGAAAACTGAATGAAGTAAGGGGGAAGTAGAGTGAAGATAAAAATAAAAAATGGTAAATTAATAATAAAGGTAAAAAAGAAAAATACAAGATAGTAAATTAATAAAAATACTTCTACATACATTATTTATTTGATATAATTTTATAGTTGCTAAAGCTAATGCTATATTAAAAAATTACTGTATTTATGTATGGAGTGGAACAGTATGTACTAAGCCTCCAATGTTATCAATATCTGTGAGACCAGAAAGACTATCTTATGAATATATAAAAGAAACAATGGAATTCACAGTTAACCTTCCAAGTAGTGATATGACAAGAGCTGTTGACTACTGTGGAGTTAGACCGGGACGTAAGTTTGATAAAATAAAAGAAATGAATTTTACAATGGTAGAGGGGACAAATGTAGATGTTCCATATATAAATGAATGTCCTATATCGATTGAATGTAAAGTTAAAAGTATAATTCCTCTTGGTACACATGATTTATTTATTGCAGAGGTAGTAGGCTCATATGTAGATAAAGATTTAATGGATGAAAAGGGGAAAATTCATCTTGAAGAAGCTGATTTAATTACATATTATCATGGAGAATACTTCAAAATGGATACAGAAGCCTTAGGTAAGTTTGGATATTCAGTAGCAAAAAAGCCAATACATAAAAAAGAAGTCAAAGCAAAATTAGATGATACTAAAGTAAAAGAAGTAAAGCAAAGCTCTATATTAAAAAAGAATTCTAAGAAAAAATCTGTAAAAAACAATAAGAATAATAAAAATAAAGGTAAAAAGAATTTTATTACAACAAAAAATACAAAGAAATTAAAAAATAAAGTTAAATAAAGAAATGAGGATGAAAAATGTTTATAATATCATATAGACTTCCATATGAAAAATTAGATTCAACTATAGAAGAATTAGCTATAAATGACATTTATAATGTTTTCTATGAAAATCCATTAGAGATTACTACTGACGATTACGGATATGGATATATAGAAAGAGATGATGAAGAAATAATATTAAAGGTTGCCTATGAAGAACAAGAAGGTCTAGAAGAGTTTAAAGAAAAGTTAAAAGAGATTTTAAAAATGGATTATATAGATGTTGAGGAAAACAATAATGATTATACTACATTTGATTTTCCTGCTATTCATTTAGATGATAAATATGTTATAGCTGGACCAGAAGAGGAGTTTGAGGGAAAAACAAAAATTAACTTTATATCTCAGGGGGCTTTTGGAACAGGGCTTCACGAAACGACTCAAGATATATTAAAGCTAATTTTAAATGAGTTAGATTTAAAAGATAAAACTGTTTTAGATATTGGAACAGGATCAGGTATACTTTCGATTGCTGCATCTATTGCAGGAGCAAAAAGTATTGTAGCAGTTGATATAAGAGATGTTGAAGATGAGGTAATGTTAAATGCTTCATTGAATAATTTAACTAATATAGAAGCTGTAGTAGGAAATATATTAGATGATACTGAATTAGTTAAGGAAAGTTTTGATTGGATATTCATAAATATTGGTGGAGAAGAAACTAAGATGTTTATGGAATATATAAAGTCTCATTTAAAAGAAGGTGGAAATTTATTAGTTTCTGGACTTGTAGAATGGAGCTTTGATGAAGTTAAGAATAATGTTGAAAGCTATGGCTTTAAACTTATAAGCAAACATCAAACGAATGAATGGGTAACTGCAGTATTTAGATAGTAACAAAGATAAAATTCTATAAGGGTAGTGGCTTATAAGTTTTAAGTGACAAGTTTCAAGTTGAGGAATAAATTTAGCATAGGCTGAATTTCTAAATAAAAAAGAAACTCCAGAAGGAGTTTCTTTTTTATTTGTTTTTTGTCACTATTTTAGTATCTAGAATATCTTCCTCTTCTATTTCTTCTACGTCTCTTAGAGTTCATCATTAATTTTATTGTTACAAATAATAATACAATTATTAAAATTATTATTAATAAAGAAAGAGCGTAAATTCCTATATTAGCTTTTAATATTTGACCAGTACTTAAAGTGATAGATCCCTTAACAGTTTGAGTATAATCACCACTAGTATAAACTAAATCAACATTGTTATTAGAAGCAACCTTCCAAGCATTTAGTTCATTACTTGGTACTTCTAAATTAGAATGAGTATCATTAAAGCTATTTTGATAATATTCAATATCTTGATCTAAAACAACAGGAGCTGTAATAGTTTTTGTTGGACCAAAGAATCTAAATAGTTTATAGTTTAATTCAACAGTAGATATTTCGTCTCCAGCAGATTTATAAGTAGTTTTTTGTGCATCATAGCTATAATCAGCAATTGATTGAGTGTCATTAAATACATTCATTCCATCTGCTCCATATAGAGAACCTAAAACTACAGTAATTAAATTTCTTCCGTTTCTGTTATAGTATCCTACAAAGCAATGACCAGCTTTAGTTTCATTACCAGTTTTACCACCAATATTACCATCAACGCCAAGTAATTTATCTCTAGTTTCGATATAAATTGTCTTACCATCTAAAATAACAGACGTTTTATCTATTCCCATAGATTCTCTTACCCAATCATTTTCATAAGCAGCTTTAGCAATTAAAGCTAAATCGTAAGCTGTAGTAACATTATGATTGTTAGCATCAATTTCTAAACCGTTAGGATTAACAAAGTTAGTGTTTACCGCGCCAAGTTCTTTAGCTCTTTGGTTCATTAATTCTGTAAATTTTTCTACAGAACCAGAAACAGATTCAGCCATCATAACAGCAGCATCATTTGCTGAATAAACCATAACAGCATCCATTACTTCATTAGCAGTTAGTGTATCACCAGGTTGTGCAGTATTACCAATAAAATTATTTAATGTTGTTTCTCTTAGTGAAACTGAATTTTCAGTGTAAGGAATTAAATCATCCTTATTTTTGTTTTCAGCAAATAGTAGAGAAGTTAATAATTTAGTTGTACTTGCAGGTGAACGTTGTTCATCAGCATTTTTTGAATAAATAATTTCGCCTGTATCTAAATCCATAGTAATAGCAGATTGCCCCATTATTTGAGGCTCAGTTGCAGCAAATACATTAATAGTATTAAAGAAAGGTACTACTAATGATAAGCATAGTGTTAGAACAAAAGCTCTAAAAAATTTCTTTGACATATAATCTCCCCGTCCTTCTTATAAGTAAATATTATTATTTTTGTTTATTGTTTAACCTGTTAATCATTACTTCTTTAGCTTTTATTTCTAAAGAATCGTCTAGTCTTTCTAAAGCAACTTCTGAGTACTTCATTTCTAAAGCTGTTTTAATAAATCTATCTGCTAGTTCAGGATTTTTTGCAAGTAATGATCCATGGAAGTATGTACAATAAGTATTCTTATATATACAGCCTTCATAGCCATCAGATCCATTATTACCATAACCATGAACACATTTTCCAAGTGGCTTTAATCCATTAACATAAGTTCTACCAGAGTGATTTTCAAATCCAACATAAGTTTCATTGAAATCTTCATTGTAAATAACAGTATCTCCAATAAATCTAGTATCTCCAGCTTCAGTATAAATATCTAATATGCCTAAGCCTTCAATTCTTTCACCATTAGGAGCAGTATAGTATTTACCTAATAATTGATATCCACCACAGATAGCTATTAGAACTTTACCATTATTAATGTATCTTGATAACTCTTCTTTTTTATTATTCATCAAGTCAGAAGATACTATCGATTGTTCAAAATCTTGGCCACCGCCAAAAAATACTATATCGTAATCATCTGCATTAAATTCATCATTGATTGAAATGTTAAGTATATTAACTTTAATTCCACGATTTTCAGCTCTGTGTTTTAAAATTAATATATTTCCAACATCACCATATACGTTTAATAAATCAGGATAAAGGTGACAAATATTTAATTCCATAATAGCCTCCTAAACACTACCAAAGTTTTTTTATATAACCCTTAGAATGTAAATACTTTCTGTAATTTATCATTGCTGTATAAGTTGCAAGGATATATATTTTTTTGTTTTTACCATTTTTGATTTGTTCAGTTAATTTTTCATATTCTTCTTCAATAACAAACTTAGATGGAGAAATACCAGCAGTTTTTAGCCTTACTGCCATATCAAAAGTTCTAAGACCTGATACATAAACTTCATCTAAAGGTGTATTATTTAAATTTTCAAAATTAACATCCCAAATCCAAGAAACATCTCTACCATCAGCATAATTATCATTTAATAAAAATGCACAAGAGAAGGAATCTTTATTTAAGCAAAGGGTGTCTAAAGCTTGATTATATCCAGCTGGATTTTTAACTAAAATAATTTTTGCTTCTTTGTCATCTATATTTATTATTTCTTGTCTTCCAAAACTAGAACTTTGATTTTCTAAAGATTTTTTTATACAAGCATCATCAATATTAAGTTCTTTTGCTATTGAATAAGCACAAAGAGCATTATAGATGTTATATACACCAGATTGACCTAAGAAGATTTCAGTGTTTCCAAATTTAACAGTAGAGCTTTCTGCTGTTAATTCTACAATTTCGTCTACACCATACTTAATAGCAGGATGAGTATAACCACAGCCTGTACAGTAATAATCTCCTAAATGATTATATGTAACAAAGTTATAACTATAAGGAGTTTTGCAGAACTTACAGAACTTTGAATCTGCATTAACATCAATAGTTTTATTTTCGTTTATTGGTGTTTTAAATCCATAAAATACTAATGGATTCTTCACATCAAGCTTTCCAAGTAATGATTCATCACCATTTAAAACTAGCTTACTTTCAGGTACAAGAGTTATACCCTCTAAAATTTTAGTTAATGTTGTATAAACTTCTCCATATCTATCAAGTTGATCCCTAAATAAATTTGTTACAGTAATTATTTCAGGATTAATATACTTTGTTATAAATTTTAAATTAGCTTCATCTACCTCTATAATTGCATATTTATTTTCATCTTTATTGAAGAATTTATAGTTTTCAACGAAAGTAGTAACTATACCTGGGAAAAGATTAGCCCCTGTGTTATTAGTTATTACTGGGTAACCTTTTTCTTTAATGATGTTATAAATCATGCTTGTAGTAGTAGTTTTACCATTAGTTCCTGTAACTAATACTACTTTATATCCCTTAGATACAGTTGCTAAAATATTATTATCTAATTTTAATGCAACTCTACCAGGAAAAGTAGTACCACCTTTTAAAATGGTTTTAGTAAGAAATAATGTGAATTTTGTTGCTAATATACTGAGAATTGACTTAATATTAATTTTCTTCACCACCTACAATAGTTTATTTACATTATTAACAATAATATTGAACTATAATCATTTAATAATAATATTACAGGATATTTCCAAACCTATTGATTTAATAATTGCAAAATTTGCAATTAGGGTTAATAAAACTAACAAGAAAATATAGTTCGTTGCTTAAATAATATATTTAGGTTGTTAATTAAGATTTAGAATTCCGATTATAAGTTAAATTATAATATTCTTTTAAAGATTATATCAATACTAAAATAGTATATCATAAACTTAGATTTTAACAAATGCATCTTAACAGGATATTTAAATTAAATTAAAAAAAAATAGAATAAATTATATAAATATGAATAATTATTTAACATTTCCCTATACAATATTGACAGTCAATTTGCATGAGAAGATAATATATTAAAAAACTAAATAGGAGATGATAGTTTTGAAGAAGTTTTCGTTTGTCGATAAAGAAGGTAAAGAAATTAAATGTTATAAATGGGAAGTTAAAGGTGAAGCAAAGGGAATAATACAGATTTCACATGGAATGACTGAGTATGCTTGTAGATATGATTATTTTGCAAATAAACTTACAGAACATGGCTTCATAGTATATGCACATGATCATAGAGGGCATGGAGAAACTTCTAAGGAAGATGAAGAAAGAGGTTACATAGCTGATAATGAAGGTTTTGATATGCTTGTTGAAAATGTTAAAGAACTTACAGATATAATAAAGAAAGAAAATGAAGGTTTACCTTTAATATTATTTGGGCATAGCATGGGTTCTTTTGTAAGTCAAAGATATATTGAGTTATATGGTAAAGAATTAGATGGAGTAATATTATCGGGAACAAATGGAAGACCTGAATACATAACAAAATTAGGAATATTAATTTCAAAAGTTGAAATGATGATAAGAGGAAGAAAAGCTAAAAGTAAGATAATGGACAAGTTATCATTTGGAAACTTCAATAGAAGTTTCAAACCTAATAGAACAAATTATGATTGGCTATGCTCTGTTGATGAGGAGGTGGACAAGTATATAGAAAGCGATTACTGTGGATTTATTTGTACAACATCATATTATTATGATTTAATAAGAGGATTATGGAAGATTAATAAAAAAGAAAACTTAGAATTAATCCCTAAAGATTTACCAGTATTAATTTTTGCCGGTGATAAAGATCCAGTTGGAGATTTTGGTAAAGGTATAAAAAGATTATATGAATGCTATAAAGAATTAGGAATACATGACTTGAAATATAAATTATATAAGAATGGTAGACATGAAATGCTAAATGAAAGTAATAAAGATGAAGTTATTTTAGATATATTAAATTGGACGAATAGAATTGTAAAGGTTAATGAAAAAGTAACAAACTAAAAATATATTACTCATAAACATTATTTACTGTTAAGTAACATATATTTTATTAGTAAATAAAAGGGGTGATGTTTGTGAGAAAAAAGAAGAAACCTAAAGTTAAAAAGTCGATTAATAGAAGAAAGAATATATTTAAAGAGATATTTTGCGTTAATGGAAAGTTTGAATTTATAGGTTTATTAAAAAATATTATGATGCCTGTTATTGGGAGTTTGATAGTAGGCTTTGTTACTAAAAATTCAATGAGTATATATGATGTATTAAAAAAAAGTATTCTTACACCGCCTAATTTAGTTTTTAGGATAGTATGGATTGCTTTATATATTTTAATGGGTATTGCTGCTTATAGAATATATATGAATAACAAGCAAGGGAAAAATGATCATGGAGGATATTTTAATTATTTAGTACAACTTTTAATAAGTTTTCTATGGGCAATTATATTTTTTAATTTAAGATTATATGGTATTTCATTTATATTAATATGTATTTTGCTTTTACTAATAGTAATAACTACAGTTAAATTTTTTAAGGATGACAAAATAGCTGGAGCATTGATGATTCCTTATATTTTATGGGTTGTATTTGCAACATATTTATCACTTTATATTTGGATATTTAATGAAATGTAATTAATAAAATTTGAATTATAAAAATAAATAGGATAAAATATAAATCTGGTAATGATGTAAATACGGATTTAAGGAGAAGAGTATTTTGAAGAAAGTAATAATAGCAGAAAAACCATCAGTTGCTAAAAATATAGCGGATGCATATAAGATAAAAACTAGAAGAGATGGGTTTTATGAAGGCGACGATTATTTAGTTACTTGGGCTTTTGGTCATTTACTTCAATTGTATGATGCAAAGGATTATGATGAAAATATGAAGGGATGGAGAATGGATAAATTCCCTTTTATTCCTGAAGGTTTTAAGTATAAAATAAAATGTGATAGTAGTAATAGAGAAGTTGTTGATAAAGGTGCAGAAAAACAAATAAATATTATTAAAGGATTAATTGACAGAGATGATGTTGATGGAGTAATTTCTGCAACAGACTTTGATAGAGAAGGTCAGGTTATCTCAGATGAATTATTTATCCATTATGATATAAAAAAGCCTATTTATAGACTTCTTCTTAATGAATGGACAGAAGATGAAGTAAAGAAGGGAATGGCAAATTTAAAGCCTAATAGTGAAATGAAACCACTTCAAGATGCTGGAATAGGAAGACAGTTGGCAGATTGGACAATAGGTATTAATTTGACATCTGTTGCAACATTAAGATATGGTGCTAGTGAAAAAAAGACAATTAACATAGGTAGAGTTTTATTGCCTACTTTAAAGATAATTTATGATAGGGATAAAGAAATTGAAAATTTTAAGGAGTCTTCATATTATAAGTTATTAATTAATTTAAAATCAAAAGATAATATAGAGTTTGAAAGTCTTTATTATGAAAATGCTTCTGAAAAGTTTGAGAAAAAAGAGTATTTAGACAATTTAAGTAAATTATTAAAAGAAAAGCAAGCAGTAGTTGTAGACAAAGAAATTGAAAAGAAGAGGGAATATCCACAAAGTCTTTTTAATCTTTCTAATTTACAAGGATATATAACTAGTAAATATAAAGGATGGACTTCAGATAAGGTATTAAAGGTTGCACAGGGGTTATATGAAAAAAAACTTATAACATATCCTAGAACTGCAAGTAGTGTATTAGAAGAAAGTTTAGTTGATAAAGCAAAAAAAGTGCTTGAAACCCATAAAAAAGGTTTACCTTATGAAGATCAAATAAAATTCGTTCAATCTAAAAGAGTTTTTGATAATTCTAAGGTTGAGAGCCATAGTGCTATTACTCCTACATATGTAATACCAAAAGGATTAACTACAGATGAACAACATGTTTATAATGCTATAAAAAATAGATTTATAATGCAATTTATGCCTGTTGCCCAATTTGAGGAAACGAAAATAACATTAAAAGTTAACGACGAACAGTTAAAAGGCGAGTTTATTTCTAAGGGAAAAGTAGAAATAGTTAAAGGATGGAGAGTAGTTGAGAAAATAGAATCAAAAGATACAATCCTACCTTTAGTTGAAAAGGGTGAAAATTTAGATATAGTAGATAGTAAGGTTAATAAAGTGACAAAGAAACCACCGAAGTATCATACAGAAAAAACTCTTTTAAGAGTTATGGAGACTTGTGGAAAGTCTTTTAAGGATGATAAAGATGATAGTTCAGATGATGAGAGCAATTCAGAAGAAATGATGAAAGCTATATTAAGTGGTTTTAGTATAGGAACTCCAGCCACTAGAGCTGAAACTATAAAAAAGCTAAAAGATATTGGATATATTAAAACTAAAGGAAAGAGTTTAACTACAACTGAGCTTGGAAGAACAATAGTAGAAATTTTTCCAGCTAAAGAACTTTTAGATTTAGAATATACAGGAAGACTTGAAAAAACATTATCTGATATTGAAAAAGGGAAATTTAAAAAAGAGGATTTCTTAAATTTAATTTATGACTTTACAAGAAGTTCGGTAGAAAAGATTAAAAATGATAGTTCTATGCTTCATAAGTTTAAAGTTGAAAAGCCAGAAGGGGTAGAGGAAATTGGTAAATGTCCGGTTTGTGGTAATTCGATTATAGAAGGTGAAAAAGGATATGGATGTGTCAATTGGAAAAATGGTTGCAAATATACTATTTGGAAAAATGATAAATTTATTGAATCCCTAGGTAAAAAGGTAACTAAGGAAATGGTTCAATTACTTCTTAAGAATGGTAAAGTTGGATTTAGAAATCTAAAGAGTAAAAAAGGTACTTTATTTTCTGCATATTTAAGATATGAAAAAGATGAAAAGACAGGATATTATAATTGGAAATTTGAATTTATAAATTAAAAAAGCTTTGGCAGTATTTTGCTGCTAAAGCTTTTTTTAATAATTTATTTTTATTAGTGAATTTATTTAATTAATACTGAAAGCAAAGAATAACATAAAGGAGCTAAAAATACTGTTATTATACCAGCAACACCGATAGATAATGAACTCATTGCCCCTTCTTGTTCACCAATTTCTAATGCTTTTGAAGTTCCTACAGCGTGAGAAGCAGTTCCTAGTGAAATCCCTCTAGCAATTGGACTATTAATTCTTAATATTTTAAAAACTGTAGGTCCTACAATTGCCCCTATTATTCCAGATAATATAATAGCTAAGACAGTAATTGAAGTAACACCACCAAGTGTATTTGTAATTTCAATTCCTATTGGGGTTGTTACACTTTTAGATAATAATGAAACTGTTAGAGTATTATCTAATCCTAAGAAAAATGAAATTGAAATAACTGATAATACACTAACTAGAGTACCTACGAATATCCCAGAAATAATAGGAAGAAAATTCTTCTTGAGTAAATTAAGATTTTTATATAAAGGAACAGCTAGAACTATTGTTGCAGGGCCAAGAAAAATATTTATAAATTGACCGCCTTGATTGTAAGTATCAAAATCTATATTAAATATTTTTAAAAAGCCTATTACAATTATTGTGGCAATTAAAAGTGGATTAAAAAGTGGGAATTTTGTTTTTTTATAAATAAATAAACCTATTTCAAATGCTACAAGAGATATGAATATTCCAAAAAACATGTTATTTGTAAATATATCCATTTATTTATGCCTCCTTTTTATTAAATTTATACTCATTGTCATTATTATTTTCTAATTTTGATTTTTTCTTGCAAATAAATTCTACAGTTAGTGCTGTAGCAGATAATACGATTATTGTAGTTAATATACATAATATAACTATTTTTAATATACTACCCTTTAAAGCACCAAATGAAGTCATTAACCCTACAGAAGCAGGAATGAAGAAAAAGGCTAAATGATCTAAAAAGAAGTTAGAAAGTGTTTCAATTTTTTCAACTTTTAATATTTTAGAATTTAGTAATAAAAATAACAATATCATTCCAATAATATTTCCTGGTACAGGAAGATTTAATAGTTTGGAAATAATTTCACCTGCAAAATAAATTGAAAGAATCAAAATAGATTCTCTAAAAAATTTCATGAGTAAACCTCCTTATAAATTTAAGTAGATAATTTTAAAAGCCTATTATTATAATATAATACAAAATAATATTATGTCTATATGGAAAGAAGGATGTTTTATCATAAAGAAATCTATGAATTTATGAAAAATAAATGGATGAAACGATTGCAAAAATTAACAAAAAATAATCATGTATCATAATATAAATCATAATAATATAAGCAATTTTATCTAAAAAGGAGTATGTATGAATAAAACTTTTAAGCGTTTTGCAGCTATATTAAGTGTGGTTGCCCTAGTAGGTGCAATATTTATAGGCTGCGGTAAATCAGAAGCTAAAAAAGATAGTACATCAAAGGGAACTACAAGTACTGATGAAGCAAATTTACAAACTGTTAGATTAAATGAAGTTGTAAGATCTGTATTTTATGCTCCAATGTATGTTGCAATAAATGAAGGCTTTTTTGAAGAAGAAGGACTTAATATTGATTTATCTACAGGACAAGGTGCAGATGCAACACAATCTAATAAACAACATATGTCCACATGCAATGAAAAAGGTTGTAGAGTTAGCTACAACCTTATTTTATAACCAACTTCATTAGTTTCACTATCATAAGTAAAATAGTCAATAAAGTTCATAATTAGATTTCTTTTAGTTTCAACATCTTGAACTAAATCAATTGTATCTTTGAAAAGTTTATGACTTTCTAAAAGAATTTGTTCTTTTCGGAATTCATCTTCAATATCAAACATAGATAAATTTATTTCATTAATTTTTTTATTTATATTTTCATTTTCAGATTTTATTTTCTTTATTTCAGTTTGGATCATAGCTAAAATTTCAATATCATCTATTAAAGCTAATTTTTTTATCAAGCCCTTCAACAATTTTTCATTTTCATTAAGAGATTTATTTAATGATGTTAATTCATTTTTTAATGATGTATTATTGGTTTTATTTTTCTTAACGCTAATTATTTCTTCCATATTGAGATTTTTAAGAAGTTCTATAATAAAATTTTCTAGTTCTTCAGCATTAATCATTTTAGAATCACATCTATTAGCAGCTCTATTTTTCAGTTCACATCTATAGCTCCTATAATATATACCTTTATTAGTTCTGGACCAGGAACACATACTAGAACCACATTTTGCACATTTCAGTAAACCACTAAGTAAAAATTTATTGCCAGTTGCTTGTCTTGGTGATGTTCTATTTTTTATTTCTTCTAAAATATTTTGACAGTTTATCCATTGAGTACTTGGAATTATTCCTGGATGTCTACCAGTAGCAATAATCCATTCATCAATTGGATTTTCTTTTTTACCACCTTTACGTTTGTTATAAACCATAAGTCCAAGCTCTTTATTATTAATACAGTTTAAAATTGAACCTTTATTTTCAAAATATTTTATAGCTTCACTATCACTACAACAGTAAACAGGATTCTTTAATATTTGCAATACTGTATTTCGGCTAAAATCGCCCCCGTTTTTGCCTTTTATATGATTAGAAACCAAATATCTTGCTATAGGAACGGTGCTCTTATATTGAGGATATAGCTTATATATGAGCCTTACTATTTCCATTTCTTCTTCAACAACTTCTAATTTATACATCTTTTTATTATTTTCGGCTATTTGAACTGATTTAAAACCAAGAGGGGGAGTACCACCAAGCCATCTTCCAGTTTTAGAAAGTTCAAGCATATTATCCTTTATTCTTTCAGCAATAGTTTCTCTTTCAATTTGAGCAAATGTAGCACTAATATTAATCATAGCTCTGCCCATTATAGTGCTGGTATCAAATTGTTCTGTTATACTTATAAAAGCAATATTATTTTCTTCTAAGATTTTATAAGTAGAAGAGAAGTCAGCCACATTACGGGCAATTCTATCTAATCTATAGCAGATAAGAGCAGTAAATCTTTTTAATTTTGCATCATTCATAAGTTTAGTAAAGTGTGGCCTATTAATATTTCCACCAGACCAGCCTTCATCTTCATAGATAAGAAAATTAACATCTTCATTCGTTGTATTCAGAAAATATTTTTTACAAAGTTCTATTTGATTAGAAATGGATTCACCTTTTTTAGTGGCTTTTGATTTTCTTGCATAAATAGCAACATTCATTTATATCACCTCGCTGTATATTATTACCTTTTAGAAAATCATTATGCCAAATTTATACTTATAACTTTTTCTTAACAGATAATTTATTTAATTTTTTATCTACTATATGTATATTTTTGTTAGAGTCTATATATATTTCTTTATCGTTTATTTTTATGTAAGTAATATCTAAGTAATTTAACTTTCCCATCGAAAAACCCCTTTGTTAAACGAACAAATGTTCTTTTATGTTGTATATTGTATAATATTATGAAATATATTTCAAGTAAAAAGAAATTTCTTAACTAAAATTATACAAGATTGTATATTCCTTTAAAATGTCTGAATTCAGAATCGTTTTACAATTTACGACAGTAATTCGACAAAATAACAATAAAAAAAGAACCAAATGTTATTTTTAACATTTAGTTCTTATTTGTTATTATCTTTTTCTTTATTTCTCATGTCTTCAATTAGTGCTTCAACATTAAAATGATAATTTTTAAGAGTTTCAATCATTTCTTCAACTTCTTGAGGTGTAAGCTTGTAAGGATAATTATCCATTCCAATTTCAATATGACCTAATTCTTTATCTGTATATTCAATAACTTGAGTACTTGGTTTATCTGTTTTACCAACTAAATAATCAACGCTACAATCTAATACTGTAGATAATATTTTCAATTCTTCCGCTCCAGGAGCATTAATTCCTTTTTCATATTTACTTATAGTTTGCTTTTTAACATGTAGACTGTTTCCTAATTCTTCTTGAGTTTTATTACAAAAAATTCTACGCTCTTTTATTCGTGATCCTATTAATTCTTTTATGTTATCTTCCATACCATTCACCTCATTACTTACTAATTATTATACTTAAAAAAGTTACTTTTAAAAGGGGGATGTATAAAAAAGTGACTTAAAAGGTAACTTATTTCATAAATTTAGAAAAAAACTTTTAAAAAGGTGTTGACAGTTTCTGAAACGGTGACTATAATAAAAACATACCAAGTCACTTTAAAAGTGACAAAGAGAGGAGGTAAAAGTGATGTCAACTATTATCAAAGGAATAAGAACACTAAGAGGATATACTCAAGAAGATGTAGCAATAGCCATAGGAATGACTACTAGAACATATTGTAAAAAGGAATCAAATCCAACAAGTTTTACAATTGCAGAGCTACAGAGATTATCTATATTTCTAAATGTGAGTGAAGAAATTTTTTTTAAGAAAGAAGTCACTATTTCGGTTACTTAGGAGAAGTTATGGAAACTATAGGTTCAATTTTGAAACAATGCAGACTTAAAAGGGGATGGACTGGGAAAAAGTTGAGCTTAAAGAGTGGAGTAGCTAGAGGGTATATAGCTGAAATGGAAAGTGATAAATATATCAATCCATCAATTGAAGTTGTATGTAAGCTTTGTATAGCTTTAAAAATCACTCCTAATGATTTAATACCAACTTATATGTATAAGAGATAGTAATACTGGAGGATACTCAGGTACATCATAGTTAGAAATTGAATAGTATATATAAATAAAAGTTTAAAGAGGTAAGGTATGGGGATAGGGACAGAAGTATTTACAATACCAGGAAGTAAATTTAAGGCCGTTTGTATCAACCCAGTAGAAGATCCAGAAAAGATAAAAGAAATTTCACAAAGATATTATCAAGGATTAGTTAATGCTTTGGAAATTACTTTCGGAGAAGCATGGGCAACAGAGATTTTTAAGATAAGGGGTTGGACAGAAGAAGATTTTATAAAAGTAGGAGGTAAGTATGAATTTAGAGGAAAGAAAGCAATTGAAGAAGGAGATAGTAGAAAAAATATTGGAAGCTAATCCAGAGGCAACACCGAATTATTGCATAGTACTTTTAGATGAAATTAAAGAAAGTGTAATAAGTGCTGCAATGAATAGCATTTTAACAAAATGAAATTTAAACATAAGATAAGCAGGGCTGAAAAGCCTTTTTAAATGGTCGAATGTGCGAAAAATGATGTAGAAAAAGATAATAAAAGTTTATATAAGGCGACAAGCCTTAAAAAAATATCACAATAGCGAAAAAGACCGTTGAATATAAAAATAATGGAGGATAAAAAGATGGAAAATGTAAAACATATGCATAAAGATGTAGTAATAACAAGAAGTAATGATGGAGAGCTAGTTGTAACAAGTAGACAAGTTGCAGAAGATTTTGAAAAAAGACATAGTGATGTATTAGATAAAATTAGTGGATTAATCAGAGAAATAGAACCAACGGAAAATTCCGCTCGTTACTTTATTAATAGTTTCTATGTTGATGCAAAGGGTGAAAAAAGAAAAGAGTTTTTATTAACAAGAGATGGATTCAGTTTATTAGTAATGGGGTTTACAGGTAGCAAGGCGCTTCAATGGAAGCTTAAATATATAGAGGCATTTAATAAAATGGAACAAACTATAAAAAATCCATATGGACATTTAAGTAAAGAAGTACAAGCCATATTTGCATTGGATCATAAGCAACAACAATTAGCAGTTGAAGTTAAAGAACTTAAGGATGGTATGCCACTTTTCAATGTTGAGTGTAAGGAAATTCAAGCAGCAGTTAAAAGAAAGGGTGTTGAAATATTAGGAGGTAAGGGCTCACCAGCATATAAGAATAATTCAATTAGATGCAAGGTATATTCAGATATTCAACAACAGCTTAGAAGAGAATTTGGTGTTAGTAGATATGAAGCTATAAAAAGAAGTCAGCTTAATATAGCCCATGAAATAGTTGCTAGATATAAGGCTCCAATTTATTTAACAGATGAGATTTACCTATTAAATCAACAGTTAACTGATGAAGATTATGCAGTATAAGGAGAAAGCAATATGGAAGGTTTTAATTGGTGGGGAGCATTTACGTTTGTTATGCCAATAGCTCTAGTAATAATAATCGGAGTTATAGCAATAATTACATCTATTTTAGATGGAGTAGATAAGCTAATAAAGAGAATTAGGAGGTAAGAATGAAAGAGTTAAGAGAAAAGCTACATAAAACTATTGATGAATACGGAAGGACAGATGAAAGAACTGTTGCTATTAGCCAAGAATTAGACAAGCTAGTTTGTGAAGCACAGAAGTTAATTATAAAAAAGGGATTAAGCTATATAGAAGCTATAGAAAAATCAAAAGAAAAGTTATTATCTGATAGAGTTGGCGCTCATAAGTCAGAGAATAACCTTTCAAAAACAAACAAGAACAGTATAACAGAAAATTTAAATAATTAAAACTAGGAGGATTTAAATAATGAATATGTTATTACAAAATGATTTGCTAGAAATGAACGAAGTAAAAGAGGAATTTAAAGTAATTGACTTGCAAAGTGCTACATGGGTATTAAGAAAGTTAAGAGCAGTAAATGAAAAGATGAATGAAATTAATACTATAGCAGTTGAAGAAATATCAAGAATTAATGAGTGGGCAGAAAAAGAAGTTAAGTCATTAAATGACGATAAGGAATATTTTGAGGGGTTATTAAGTGCTTATTACATAGAGGAGAGAGCTAAAGATAAAAAGTTTAAATTATCAACTCCATATGGAAAAGTAACATCAAGAAAAACATCTAAATATATCTATGAAGATGAACAAGCAATTATGGATTATTGCAATATGAATGAAATAGATGTAATCAGAGTTAAAGAAGAGTTAGATAAGACTTCATTTAAGAAGCTTTGTAAAGATGGTGTAAATCAAGCTACTGGTGAAATTGTTCCAGGAGTAAGAGTAGAAACTGTAGAGAACATAAGTATTAAAGCTGAATAGGAGGACTTTAGATGAATTTATATGAAAAGTTAGTTGAGATTAGAAAAGAAGTTATAAACTTTTCTAAAGATAAAGAAGGGTATGGATATAAATATGTAAGTGGTAGTCAAGCTATAGCAAAGATAAGAGATAAGATGGATGAATTAGGAATAATATTAGTTCCAGGGGTAGGAGATACAATTACATCGACTTATGATTATGTAAATGCTAAAGGTAAAGAGTGTACAGACCATATAGTATCTGGAGATATGTCTTATACATGGATTAATGCAAAAGAACCGAGTGAAACATTAACAGTACCATGGAAGATATATGGTGCACAAGATGATATATCAAAGGCATTTGGTAGTGGTTTAACATATTCAGAAAGATACTTCATATTAAAGTTTTTCCAAGCACCTACTGATGATGCTGATCCAGATAATAGAGATACATCTAATAGAGGAACTGGAGCTAAAAAAGGATTAAGTGAAGCGCAAGTAAAGAGATTATATGCAATTGCTAATACAGCAGGATATGATAAAAAAACAATTCAACAAATGGTAACTGCTAAATATAACAAGGCAGTAGAGCAGTTAACTAAAGCAGAATATGACCATGTTTGTAACGGATTGGAGGGTAAGAGGTAATGCAAAGAGCAAAGATTTACTTTGATAAGAATGAGTACAGACTTGATGTAAATAATTATGGTAGCAATATAGAGGTATTACTAGATAACAATGTAACAGAAACTAAGTTGATTATAGATAGTGATTTAGCTAGTAATTTAGCGGAGGAGTTATTAGCAGCTAATGGGGAGAAAACTACAGTTGATTGGGAAGATGAAGTAGCAAAGTTACAAGAAGAAATTGAATATTATAAGGACATCATAGAAGCAAAAGAGCAACATGAAGATTTAATAAGAGAAAAGTTCTTTGATAGCACTTATTAGAAAGAGGTAGTTAATATGTCAGAAGGGTGGATAAAACTTCATAGATGTTTATTTAATAAGGCTATATGGCAAAATTCCACTCCCGAACAAAAGGTAATACTTATTACCCTTCTAGGAATGGCAAATCATAAGGGAAAAGAATGGGAATGGAAAGGAAAGCAATTTAAGGCTGAACCAGGTATGTTAGTAACTTCACTTGATAGCATTTGTATAAGGTGTGGTAAAGGAATTTCAGTTCAAAATGTCAGAAGTGCATTGAATAAATTTGAAAAATACGAATTTCTAACACAAGAGGTAACAAAGACAGGAAGGCTCATAAACATAGTAAATTGGGGTGTTTATCAAGGTGGATTTGAAGAAGGTAACAAAGATACTAACAAAGAGGTAACAAACGACCAACAAAGCACTAACAAAGAGGTAACAAAGAGCCAACAAAGAGGTAACAAAGAGGTAACAACTAACAAGAATGATAAGAATATTAATAATGATAATAATGTTAGAGAAAGAGAAGAATGGGAAGAAGGAAAAGAAGAAGCACCTACACTTCCGCCTCTATTCTTTCCAACCCAAACACATAAGAAGTTTTTTGATCAATGGGGAGAAGTTGCATATAGAACATGGTTTTATGATGTAGTAGTAGTTGAAGGTGAGATTATTAATATATCATCACCAGATAGCTTTAAAAATGAAATTATAAGAAGTAAATATAAAGAATATTTAGAGATAATAACAGGCAAGAAAGTTGAAATAGGTGGTTAATTTGAAAGCATGGGAAAGTATGACTAATGCAGAAAGAGCAGAACAAACTTATAGAGATTTAAGGTTAAGGCAAGAGAGAAGGAGAGCAGGAGTAAGGGAAGCAGATAACTTTATGTTTAATAATATTCTCAAAGCTAAAAGAAATAGGGACAAGATTACTGCTAAAAAGTATAGACAAAGGTGGTAATTATGAGCTTTGAAGATGAATATAAAGAAGAAGCTTTACAGTATATCAATATTGTTAAGAGATTTGGTTCATTACAAGAGAATGATATAAGAGAAGCTTATAGATTAATGATTGATTCATTACAGGCTTATAATCGCTGGAGCAAGATTAAGTTAGACATAAAGAAAGACCTTAAAAGAGGAGAAAAGTCAGCATTAAAGGATAGGCTAGAAGAAATATGTAAGTATCTAAAAGAAGTTCACACAACTTCAAGAATGATATGGAGCAAGGCAAAAGATGATTTAAAGGTTAATAGAGAGGAGTAATAAAATGGCTTGCATAAGTGAAGATGAATTAAAAATATTTAAAGAATACTGCAGAATTAAAGGTGTAGAGAATACTTTTCTAAATTATATTATTTGGAAAGATAACATTGCATTAAATAAACTCAAAGCTAAATATTTTGCTAGAAATGATGGAGAGCAATAATGGTTGTAGTTGAAGGAAAAATAAAAGGTAAAGCTAGGCCACGCTTCAATACTAAAACAGGAAGAGCATTTACTCCAGGGGATACTATTACATATGAAAACTGGATTAAATGTTGTTACCAGGAGCAAGATGGAAAGTTTATAGATGGACCAGTAAGTGCAAGGATAGAGGTTTACTATAAAATACCTAAGTCATACACAAAGAAACGTGTACAAGCCATAAGAGATGGGTTAGAAATGCCTTTAAAGAAACCAGATAGTGATAATATAGCAAAAATAGTATTGGATAGTTTAAATAAAATTGCATTTGATGATGATGCTCAGGTAGTAGAGTTAACAGTGGTTAAGAAGTGGACTGAAGAGCAGGAAAGAATAGAGTTTGAATTGGAGGAAGTAAAGTAATGAATAAGGAAGAATGGAGATCTATAAAGGGGTATGAGGGATTATATGAGATTAGCAATTTAGGAAGAGTAAAAAGCTTACAAGGGTGGAATGGACACAGTTATATAAAACGTGAAAGAATACTAGCACCATACAAACAACAAAGCAATAAAAATTATAGAAGAAGTGTAGTCAAATTAATTAAACAAGGAGCAAAGAGAGATTTTAAAGTTCATAGATTGGTTGCTGAAGCGTTTATCCCTAATCCTTGTAAATACAAAGTTGTGAACCATAAAGATGGAAATCCTTTAAATAATAAAGTTGATAATCTAGAGTGGTGCACTCAAAAGATTAATGTAAATCATGCTATAAATAATGAATTAATAATAACTAGAATTAAAACTATAGACAGAGAAACTATGGTACAACTTTTAAATAATAATTTTACTTATGATGAAATAGCAGAAATGCTTGGAGTAGCAAAAGGAACAGTATTTAACTATATAAGAAAATTTAAGATAAGAAAGATATATGAATAGGAGTGATTATTATTAATAAGGTAGTTTTATTAGGACGTTTAACTAAGGATCCAGAGTTAAGATATTCAGCAGGAAGTGGAACAGCAGTTTGTAGATTTACATTAGCAGTATCAAGACAGTTTAAAAAGGACGAAACAGATTTTATAAATTGTATAGCATTTAATAAACCTGGAGAAGCAATTGCTCAGCATTTGACTAAGGGGAGGCAGTTAGCAGTTGTAGGGAATATAAGAACTGGTAGTTATGATGGGAAAGATGGAACTAAGAGGTATACGACGGATGTAGTTGTAGAAAGCTTTGAATTTATAAGTAATAGTAATTCAAATAATAATCAAGGTAATGCAGAAACATGGAATCCGCAAGAGGATATGGGATTTGGTGAGGAAGTACCAACAGATTATGGAGATATGCCTTTCTAGGGGGAAATTATGAATAGAGCAGAAAGAAGAGCTAGAGAAAAAGAAAAGAAGAAAGATAGTAATAAGAAAGTTGAGGCTATGGCATGGTTTAGGTCATTGCCTCCTGCTAAACAAACATTGATAGATAGCTTAGTAAAAATTGAAGCAAGGAAAGAGAATGATAGCTTATTAAAAGCAATTGATAGATGTTTTAGTGCAGCAGTTTTTGAAGAACTTGAAAACTTAGAGTGGGAAGATGTTAAAAGAATTATAGATAAAAGCGCAGAGTTGATGCTAGATGATGCACATAAAATGAAAAATTTAAAAGAAAGTTTAGGAGGAAGTTACGATATGGCGATAAAGAAAATAAATGAAGAAATGGCACCAGAGGTTGAAAAGAGGGTAAGGGAGTTAATCAAAGATGGATATAATCAAAAAGTTAGTGTAAAGATGCTAATAGAAGAGTTTAACACTCTTAGTACAGCTATTTTAACTAATGCTTATAAAAGGACTAAGGCTATAGTTTCAGAAGAAGAAAAGTTAAAGAAGATAGCAGAGCAAGAAGAAAAAGCAAAAGATGTATCTAATAGAATAAAAGAAGTTTTAGGAGAACCAGATAAAGAATTAGAAGATGCATTAGAATACATTTTTGAAGATGATTTAAAAGAAGATGTTAAGGATAATGTTACAGACGAAAATAAGGCTCATACAGAAGAAAAAGATAATAAAGGTATAAATACACCTAAAGAAATAGAAAAAGCTAATATAGATGAGAATAACAAGACAGAAACAATGGTTAAGAATAAGAATAGTAAATTAAAAGTTGTTAAAGAGATTACTAAAGTTATAGAAAGATATGTTCAAGGAGAGTATGGCTTATACAACATAAAGGGAGCTGTAGTAACAGTAGATGAAGAATTTGCTTTCAGTAGCGCTAAAGATGTTAACTGTTGGGCAAGTGCTGAAAGAGAAGATTTACTAAAACAAATGGAAGAGATTAAAGCTAAGATTAACCACATAAATTCATGCGAGCAGGAAGCTATAGAAGTTATAGAAACGTTTATGAATATTTAAGTTATTAAATAGGTAGTGTAGCACCTAATGGTACAAGCAGACTACACATTGCACCATGACTTGTACCAGTGAACAATTTGACTAAAGTGCGACAGAAATGTTATTTGAAAATTGAATAATACAGCATTGGATAAAGAT
>OGXC01001043.1_pt1 | contig 22382 bp, 36 predicted proteins | sample 1576201 | NCBI WGS metagenome assembly OGXC01 (sample SAMEA3541562, study PRJEB24748) | human gut metagenome | biome: human gut; feature: human-associated habitat; material: faeces | place: China | collected 2012 | reverse complement strand
CTTCTGTGTCAACAAAGCAAACTTCTATTAACATAGATTTAGCTTTTGTTCTTCTGATTACATAAAGCCCTGTACCAGCTTTTACTCCCCTATTATTAAATCCTAATGCAGCTATGTTATTACAAACATCAATAGCATCTTGATATTGTCTACCTTCGTATGTGTATACTTCTACACCTTGTCCTCCACCAGCGTTAAAGTGAATTGCAATAAACCAGTCTAAATCTTCTCTATTAGCTTGCTGAACTACTAGGCTTAAGCTTTCAGATGTAGTAGCAGCATAATCTACAGTACAGTTATAAACTGTATTTCCTCTTTCTTTTAATAATCTTCTTACTTCTTCCCCAACTAATCTAGTATGTTCTCCTTCTTTTATAATTCCCACTGCTCCTGTTCCAGCACCTCTTAGCGTATGGCCATCATTAACTCCGATTTTCATTTTTACATTCCTTCTTTCTTTAATATATTTTTATAAATTAAAAGAACAGGATCTACTCCTGCTCTTTACTTAACTCTTTCTTTTCTCCATCTTTAAGTTGTACTAATGCATCTTTTAATTTCTCTGGTATAGGTAATCCTAATCCAGCACAATTTTCTAATAAACTAATACCTTCGTTAGCTATGTAGAAATAGCATATAAGTGTCCTAAATACCCATGTTCCAGTATTTAATAGCCTATCTAGTAATACTGCTACTATTAAAACAATAAATATAACTGTTTTCCTCGCTATACCTTTAAGTCCTATATCACTAGATACTTCTTTATTTATCCATGCTCTTAATACTCCAGTTGTATAATCTAACGCCATAAAGCACACTAAAACAATAAGAGCAGTGTCCCATGTTCCAAATAACCATGTTACTCCAGTTCCTATTGTTGCTACAATAATTTTAAAATAGTTTAATAAGTTTTCCATTTTACACCTTCCTTTTTTATATTAAAAAAGAAGCTAGATTTTACTCTAACTTCTTGCTTATTTTTGATTTAGTTTTACGAACAATATTTATCATTTGTGAACGAACTAAGCTAATTCAATTATTTTTAATGATGAAAATGCCTTGACATTTATCAATTCACTACAATTAAGAGTAATTGTGAATTGATTCGATTTGTCTGTTATTACTGTAGCATTTGCGTTAATACTAGGATTTAGTACATTTTGTTTATTATATGTTGTTTTATTCCCATCTTCTTTTTTAACTCTCCAAAAAGTAACATAAACATCATTTAATGAGTTAAAAGCATCATAGGATATTAGATTTAATTCAAATAAATAAATTTTATTATCTTCTAATGTATATCTAACTTCATTCTGTAATACATTATCTCCTTGAATTACTTTATTGAATACCAGGGTATTTTCTCCAGGTCGTAGAGTTACATCATTTTCAAATTCAGCTAAATATTTTACACGAGGAGCATTTTTAACTGCCTTTATATAACTATTTGGTAATTCGGTGATATAATTACGCTCACTATTATTTTGCTTTGCTTTGTACAAGTATTTAGTAATAGGAGAAATATTTAAATGAATAAAATCATCTGAAACTCTAGCCTTTAAATATACTTTATAATTGATAATTCCATTAGATAAATTACTTTCATCTCTAACCGCAAAAATCTCATCTTCGCTAAACAGACCGTTTTCTATTGTTATTTCCTCTTTTCTGTATGTTGAACTATCTGTTAAATGGTTAGCTATTCTTATATGAATTTGCCCATATTTAACTCTAGTATCAGCAGAAGTAGTTACCGTTATAAAAGCTCTAAGAACTGCCTTAGATAAAGAATTATAACCAACACTATTACTACTTGAAGTTACTTCTAAATCTACATTGAATATCTCGAAATATCCTTCCCCACAAGGGTAATAATATTCATATCCATTAGTTAAGTTTTTTAAAACACCAATATTTTCATTAAAGTTTCCATCATGGTGTATTCTATAACCATTAATCGTGCTTCTATTATTCATCATTACCCCACCTTTCTTTTATAATACTTTCTGCTTTTCTATCCAAGAAAGTCCATGTCGTATCATCACTACCACTAATCCACCAACTTATGCCAGTTATCCAATCAGTCGATTCTACATATCCAATCATATCTTCATAAAATATAGCTTGTACATCTTCATTGTATTTTTGTAATTGGTTAGTATCCCATTCCCAAGGATGTAAATGACTATATTCATAAGGTTGTATTCCGCATTCAGTTATGAAAATTTTCTTTTTATTATAATTAGGATTTTTATATTTTCCTTCTATATCATAATCTGTATATTTATAAACCTCTAATAAAGTGTCACCTAAATTACAAACAGGATTATTTACTGTATTACTAGGATAGCAGTTAAAACAAATATAGTCACAGAAATGATTTAAAACATTATATTCACTTGAAGTTGTAGGTGAACTTATTAATTCAACATTTGGATACGTGGTTTTAATATACTTACATAGGTTTAACCAATTAGTTTTATAGTTATCATTATCCGTTAAAAATGGTGTTTCATTCATCAATCCAATTCTAACAATATCTCCAATATTTAAAATTCTAATTAAAACATTTTTATAACTTTCAAACCATAATATTTTGTCAAATGTTTCACCAAAAGTATCGCCCCAACAATGAACTTTTACTGTTAATTTTAGCCCATTATTTTTGACTAAATTACAACAATTTATCAACTTATCGAATGTGAACGCTAAATCAACCCTCGTATTACGATTATATATAACAGGACACAATATAACATCTGTAATTCCTAAAATCTTCATCTTAATTAATTTGTCATTAAAATTATTTATAAAGTAGTCCATTTCGCTATCATTCTGCAATTGTATCCCAACACTTCTTATAGTTAAAGAAGTAGATATGTTATTTATTTTCTTATTTATATCAGTAATGTTTTGTTCCAATTGTTCGTTAAGTTCTACAATCCCATTTTCAATTTTATTTAAATTAGCAGCACTTACTGGTGTACCTTTTTCAATAACTTGTCCAGTTATAGGATAAAGAGTAATTGTCCCATCAGGATTTTCTACAGATCTATAGGTATTTGGTTTCTCTACAACTCTATCTTTCCAAAGAGTTTTTTTGTATGCCATCTAATCTCCCTCCATCCTTTGTATTTTAATGCCATTTTTTAATTTAACCTCTTTAGTATTAATATCTACACAGTAATTAAATATAGAGTTAAAAACATCCATATTATCAACAATATTTACCACATCATAAATATTGCTCATTATAGATGCCTTTTCTCCAAAAACATCTTCCATAGTTAATGGCTTTGAACTTGTTTGAACTGGAGAAACTATTTCTCCAGTTTCTTTTATATATGTTATTACCATCTAATTCCTCCTATAATGTTAAAATATATGATAAAGATATCCTTCCGCATTGGTCATAATATTCTTTATCATCAATGTCAACCCATGTATAATAACTAACAGCAGTAACATCTATTCCAGTATTGCCCACATTAAGTTTCTTCAAATAAAATGAACTTAATCTCATTCCATGTCTAGTGTATTCACCATCTAGACTTACAACACTAACTAACGCTTTATATGGTTTATTTTTAAATTCATCAGGTATATTTATTTTTGTTGCAACTCCACTATCAACCCAAACCGAGCCTGTATAAGTTAAGTAATTATACTTTTTAGATTCTCCATTTACATATCTCTCTAATCCATCCGCACTAATCTTAGTATAAGAACCATCTTCATGATAATAAATTGAATAAGAATTATTGTGCTCCACTCTATCTCCACTTTCAGGACTTCCAATAGAAAAATTTTCACCATCAAACTTATACGTTTTTCCATTTAATTTTCCTTTTATGGATAATTCCCAAGATTCAGCATTTTGTTTTACTAATACTTCAACATCTTTCCCAGTTACTTTTGTTGCAATTTCTTCAGCAGTTTGCTTTACGTAACTTTCAAAGTCTTCATTACTTACCTTTTGTTCTACTTCCCCAGCAACAACCTTTATTTCAGTTTTAACCTTATCAACTTCAACTGATACATTACCTTTTCCAGTACTTTGTTTCTCTGTATTACTTTTCCCTACAGCTTTATATTGTTCAGTTAAACCTCCTGAATATGAAAGAGTCCTACTAGTAATTAACGTATTTATTAATGTTCCATTATTACTTATCGTTATGCTATCTCCCGCTTGCAAAGCTGGATTCCCTTGAAGTTTAATATCGTATGGAACATAACTTATTTTACTTAAAACATCATATATATTTTTTATTACTGCAGCTGGATTTTGACAAAATAAATTATCAACAATATAATAAGTATTTTCTCCGTCTCCTAATTCTTCTTTAATCCCAGTAATCTCAACTATTACTTTATCTATTTTAGATACTGTAAATGCCTTATTCGAGAATGTAATAAGATTATCTCCAGTAACGGTGTTATAATCATAACTACTTAATTCATCATTTATTATTTCGTCTGTATATAGACTTTCACTAGCATAATTAAAATTACTTTCAACACTAACATCTATATTAAATATTTCTAAATATCCATCTCGTGATATTCTTGCATATCCACCAGCAAGTTCTGCTATATACATTAAGGCTTTTCTTAATGTTACATCTGTTAAATCTGGCTTTATAGATACTAAATAATCACTATTAATAAAAGTGTTTGTTTTTAATTTAACACCAGCTTTATTAGCTATATCTAAAGTTATATCTTTTATAGTTGCAGGAAATTGTAGGTCAGTTATATAATCTTTCTCAAATTTAATCATTCTATCATTAGCATATATTTTTATGCTAAATCTAGTTTTATCTATATCTTCAATTATAAAAAAACCTAATGAAATAAATTCAAAAGTATCAGAATTGGTTTCAACCCCTATCTTTATTTCAAACTCATTTCCTTCTAGAAAATCATCAATAACATCTTGGGTGTTTTCTAACTCTACCTCAACGGATGACATAATTGCAGAGCCAATTGAAAACTCACTTTCCATAAATAAATTTTCATCATAATTTATAGAAATTATTTCACTATCACTATAAGTTTTGTTGTTAATTAATATAGTAGACTTAAGTAATCTAGAAGGTTCTTTAATAGCTCGTTTATACTGACTGCTTACATTTATCAATTACATCACCTCTCAACTAAATTAAATTTAACTCCATTCCATTTAACTACTCCATTTATTGCTGAATAAGCTGGGGATGTTCTATCACCAACATACATTGTTTTGGTTACTACACCTAGTTCAGGATCTGGATAAGTAACTTGAAAAAATACATCTTTAACAGCTTTTAATAAAGTTGAACATTCACTTTGAGATAGTGGCCCCCACTCACAATTTAATTTTCTTTTTACTGCAATTCTATCTCTAATTAATTCTCCATTTGTATTTCTGTTACTTTCTCCATCTAAATCTGAAATTGTAACTTCAAAAGCTTTAGGCGTAGCTATTGCTACGCCATTTATCTTTAACATATAAAATTATCACCTCTATATTCTTATTAAATTAGTTCCAGCTTGTCTTTGTACTTTGTTTATACTGTCTATAACAATCTTACCTAAAGTAGTTTGCCCGACCTGAATAGTAAAATTAATAGGCTGGTCATTGTTATTATTAGTACTTGATTGTGAAGGTAATCTTTCAGCAACCTTATTAGCTAAATCAGTTATCCATCCTGTATTATTTTCTAAAGGCATTACAGCTTCTTTACCAGCTTCACCTACCATTGCAATTGTTGGACTATCTATAATTCCTCCTTTTGCTAATTTAGGAATTGTAGGAATATTAATTCCCTTCCCTCCAAGTCCGGGAACCCAGTCTGGAAGTTTTATTTTGTTTAAACCTTTAATCATTGTATTTATTGCATCAATAATAGAGTTAATAGGTTTTTTTGCAATATTCACTAATCCGTCAAATATACCTTTAAATATATTTTGCACTCCCTGCCAAGCCTTTTGCCAATTTCCAGTAAATACACCAACTATAAAATCAATCAATCCACCAAACATTGTTTTTAAACTATCTAGTATAGGTTTTATATAGTTACCTATATTCCTAAATGCCTGTATAAATTCATTTCCTAACCAATTTACAACTGGTTTTAAACAAGTATTCCATATTCCAACAAGTATTTCTCCTATTTTCTCTATTGTAGGTTTCCATGCTTGCCATATTTCACTTAAACCATCAATAATCTTTTTAAGGCATTCTCCTAAAAACTGCACTACTGGTGCTATACAATTAGTCCATAAAGACATTGTTATCTTTACTATATTATCTACAACAGTACACCAGGCATCCCACAATATAAATAGTATAGGCTTAAGAAATGTAATTAAAAGATCTCCTATTAAAATTAATGCTCCTTTTATAGCTTCCCAATAAGGAGTTAATGCACTAATTAATGCATTCCAACCATCTATTAGTGATTGCCTAAAGGTATCAGATGTTTGCCATAGATATACTACTGCTGCAGTAACAGCAGCTATTATAGCTACAATAGCTAAAGCAATAGGACTTATTCCAAATAATCCATAACTAAACACTTTTAAAGGTGTTGAAAATTCCATGGCTAAAGCTAAATTTTTAAACCATGTAATCAAAGGTATAAATATTCCACTTATTGTGCTAACTATAGTTCCCCAGTTAGCAGCAACAAAGATACCTATAACTCCTGCTACTAGTCCAGATACTAGTGAAATAATAATTTCCTTATGCTCTTTTATGAAATTCGCAATACTTATAAAGGTATTTCTTACTTTAAGTGCAAACTCTTCTACTTTCCCAGCTAATTCTGATAGAGCACCTTCTTGCTCTTCAGTATTAAAGGTTGGAATATCAATTCCTCCTGCTGAACCTCCACTAGATGATCCACTCCCTGAATCTGAATCAGAACTATTTTGATTCACTTTATTGATCTCATCAAATCCTGCAAGAAATCCTTTTGCATCTTTAGCTGCTTTTTTAGCACTATCTCCTGCATTATTATATGCATCACTAACTCCATTAACTGCACTACTAACTCCACCGATAGCATCTGCTGTACTTCCAGCAGATGAACTAGCTGAAGTTCCAAATAATGCATTCATAAATCTAGCTACAATACTAGTGACCTTTACTAATGCTTGTACAAACGAATTTAATATAGGGAGTACAACTTGTACTATTGGCATAAAAGCATTGCCTAACTCTATTTTTAGAAGATTTAAATTATTTTGTAATACTCTTAATTGATTGGCTGGAGAATTTAATGTTCTTGCTAAATCCCCACTTGCTGTAGCTGTTTGTTGTTGTATGGCGATATATCTAGCCATTACTTTTTCCGTATTACTTAATTCACTTCCAGTTTTGGCTATTCCATTTGCATAAGCATATTGTTTAATAGTAGCATCATCTACTAATATACCTAACGCTTTAAGTGGCTCTGTTTCTCCTGTTAAGCCAGTTCTAATTTTAGTAAATGCTTCCTCACTACTTATGTTATAAAAACTTGCCATATCTTCGGCAAGTAATGTCATATCTTTTGAAAGATTTAGGGCTTCACTTGATGCTAGCCCCATTGATTGAGTCATATTATATAAAGTTGCTACATTTTCTCTAATAGCATACCCATTTAACCCTAATGTGTTTTGCAATTCCTCTGACCATCGCCGAACATCATTGGATAGAGAACCAAATACAGTATCAAACATAGAATCACTTTCTATAGAGTCCATAGCTGTTATAATACTATCTTTTATAACTTTACCTATACCAAGAGCAGCAATCCATTTACCTACTCTACCAAAAATATTTTTTATATTTCCTAGAGATTTATTAACTCTTTTCTCCATATTGCTAACTTGATTTGTTACATTAGCTATCTGTTGATTAAATTCTCTTGTTTGAGCTTCAATAACTATTTCTAATTCTTCTATAGTCATTTATCTATTGTCACCCCCTATTTTAGAGTTAACTGTATAAGCAAAGGCAGTAAACTTCGCTTTATAAGCTTCCATTTCTGCCTCTCTTGCATTCTTCTCGCTTATTTCTTTTTCTTTATTAAATAAATCAGGATATAAATCCCAGACTGGAGTTACTTTTGCATTTTTATCAAATAAAACTGCTATATTTTCTCCTATTTGTCTAGCTAACATATAATTCATAGCTATATTTTCTTTTTGCCTAGCTTCTTCTTTTCTTCCATGAGATGTAATTAAATCAATTAATTCATCTATAGTACTTTCATAAAATAATCCAGGAGAAATACCTATGTCTAAACAAATAGGATATAATTCATTAATTAATTCAGTAAAAGTTTCATAGCTTCTTTTGCTTCTTCCTTGTCCACTTCCTGCTCTTGGTTCTGTGGACTCTCCTTGAAAAAACCACTTACCTTCATTATGTTCATACACTCTTGTTGAAGTGTAAATAAGTCACCATCATTATCTATATATTCATCAATAAGATTGTCTACTTTTTGAGCTGTCCATCCATGCTCTAATGCTTGTAATGATGAATGAAGTATTGCTGATATATCACCAACACCTAATACTTTCTTTTTTACTAGCATTAACATTAATGACTCTCCGCCTAATTTTTCTTCAAGCTTTCTTGTGTTCTGAGTAGTTAATCTACATCTTAACTCTTGTCCATTAATTTCTAAAGTATGATATTTCATTATTCTTCACCTTCCTTGATTTCTTAAACTGATAATGGGTCTGATGGATTTTCTATTTCAACATCACTTTGTAAAGCCATTGATACAGTAAATGTTATTAATGCATTAACACCACCGCCCCCAATCTTTACACTTACTTGAGCATCCCATTTAAATTTTGTTCCGTCTGGGAATTCCATTTGGAATTTAACTACTGTTTTATTTGCTTCAAACCCTTTTAATATTCTAAATGGTGATGTCGAAGAAGAGTTGTCATATTTAAATGTAAACTCTAAATCTCCATAATCCCCTATACCTTGTTCATATTTCTTTGCTTTATCTGCTAAAGTAGTTACATCAACTTTTTCAGGATCTGAACCAATTTCAGGAACTTCTTGAAGTCCTTCTAAATTGGTATAACTTGACCCACTTGTTGAATATCCTAATTTAATGCCATTTGCTAACATATACTCTCCTCCTTAATTTCTTTGATATACTCTAAATGTTTTTATATCAACAATACCTTCATATCTAAGAACTTTATGCTTTAAGTTGCTTGGAACTGGAGCATCTTTACAAAATGTTCTCTTTAATCCAAGTTGAGTTATTGCTTCATCTATATTTAAAACAATCTCTGAAGTACTTCTATCATTCCATACTTCTATTCTATAGATAACCCTGCAAGTAGCTTCTTTATTATCTACTACCTCATAAGTAGAATTATCTTCCTCTGAATAAGTTACAGCAGGTAGTTTGCTCCAATCATTTGGATATTCTTCACTTACTGTAACCCCTTCAATTTCTTTTAATTTTTTATAAATTATAGGCTTAAAATTAACCAAGTTATCACCTACTATTACATATTCTTTTTATTTCTTTGTTTATTTGATATCTAACTATATTACCTATGGCTTTTTCTTTGCCTACTACTGCTGGATACATATAAGGTTGTGCTGCTTGTCCTTCTGAATAGTAAAAATCAACTCCACCAATGGTTACAAGTTTAAAATGATATTGCTCTGCTACTGCTGGTTCAATCTCGCTAGCTGGAATATACCAACCATCTGATTTATAAGTTATCTTACCCGCTAATTTAGAAGCAACTCCACCGCTTTTTGCACCTAGTGGCCCTGTTCCAAACTCTACATAAGCAGCGTACTCATGATTCGTAACAACTCTTCCCTTAGTCTTTTTACCATCTTTTTTAACCATTTCAAATTTAATTGAATCCCTTAATGTATCATCACTTAAACCTGATTCTGGACAATAATCCTTAGCATATCTTTCTATTGCTTTCCCTGCCTTTTCTACAGCATTTTCAAATACAGCCTCACTATTACCACCTAATTCATCAAGCTTTTTCATAAGCCTTTTTACGTTAGTTATAGCCATTATATCTTCTCCAATTCTATTAATTGGTGTGAATATGGTTTAATTGATATTATCTTATAGTCTGGTTTACTATCTTTATCTACAAAAACACATATTCCATCACCTTCATTTAAATTTTCTGGACCATCATAAAGCATATTAAATATATAATTTAATCTCTCACCATATATTTCAGCTTGTAACTTTCCACTCGCTGGATATATATTAGCTTTTATTTCAATTGGTTCATTAGAATAATCCTCATAAACATTACCTTCATCATCTTCAGTGTTTATTTTTTTCTTAAGCCAGCAAGCTTTTTTATTCTTTATTCTCATTGGCCAATCTCACCGCCTTTAATCTCCTATAGGAGTTTAATCTTTTTTTAATATTTTCAGGAATATCAGTACTATAACTTACAGATACCCCTCCTTCACTTCTAGAAGACTCTCCTTCACTTCCTAGCCTGTTATAATAAACAATTGCTAATTCTCTTTGCAACCCAAACATACGCGGTAATAATACATCTCTATTGCAGTAATCTAATATTTCTGTTTCTGCATCTTCTAATAGTTGCTCCAATAGAGCTGTATCTTCTTCATTTAACCTAACTTTCAATTTATCTATCTGCATTTTTAATCACCTAAAAAGAAAGAAGAAGACTATGCTTCTTCTTCATTTTCTATTTCATTCTCAATTAAAAATATAAGATCATCTTTTTTTATTTTATGATCAAATTCAATCCCCTTTTCTTCTGCTAAGCTTTTTAATTGATCCAATGTTAATTTGTTTAAATCAACATCATTATTTTTAAATTCCTTTTCTTTAATTTTAGTATCTTTAAATACCAATCCAACTATTCTTCCCATAATACTTTCTCCTATACTGCTTTAGTATGTGCATATATACCAACTGTCTTATTTTCATAAACATCTGCTAGCCCATAGTTTCTATAACCAAACTTCCATGCATCTGCAGATTGATTTTGTTCTGGAGTAACTATCTTAGGTACAACATGCTTAGGGAATTGAAGTAATGCTGATGGTTCAATAATCATAAAGTTTAAATCTTTAGCATCTGATGCCTTTTTATATCCACCTTTTTCTTCATCACTACTTTTACCATCATTAAGTTCTATAGCTGAATAGAATCTAGATTGTGGTACTTCAATAACTGCTGCAAACTTATCCATTACTGCTTTAGATTTAGTAGTATCTAGATCATCTACTAATCCTTTTAATGTTGGGGTAATAAATAATACTCTTCCTTCTGAAGTTACTTCTTCTTCATCCATTTTAGTTGAAGCTGTTCTTAATGCTTTTATTACTGCTTCACCAGTTGATAAATCTTCATTAACTACTGTTACACCTGATTTACTTGCGTAAGTAGCAAATCTAAATGCATCTATTTCTGGAACTACCTTAGTTCTTATAAACTCACCTGATAGTTTTCCAAATGCTAATCCTACTGACTCTTCATTATCCATAGCATCAACATTAAACATTCTACCTCTTTCATAGTTAAATTTAACTGTTTCCCATGTTAATGTAACATCTCCATTAACATATCCTGAATTTCTATCATAATCTCCTAATCCATCCATATCTATCTTAGGAATAATGATTTCATTTGTATTTGCTCCTTCTCTTGCTAAACTAGCATCACTATCTAGTATAGAAGTCAATGCTACTTTCTTATAAACCTCATCTAGTAAAGGTACATATTTCTTTGCTAAACCAATTGTATTTGCCATAATTTAATCATCCTCACTTTTCTTAATTTTAAAGCCCCATAGCTTTTCTTAATGCTGCATCTTCTGCATTCCCTTGACCACCCTTATTAGGTGTTTGTTTCCCTCTTAATTTTTCATTTACAGCTCTCTCTACTGCAGTTTGGAAAGCCTTTTCTACAGCTTCAATACTTTTATTGCATTGCTCTGCATCTGAATAATTAAGAATATCTACTAATTCTTTAGGTAGATTCTTTTCTGCTAAAGTTTCAAAAGCTGTTGCTCTTAATTCTCTAGTAGTTATATCTTTTTCTCTTTTTTCTAGCTCTGCTAATCTTTTCTCTTCTGCATATTTTGCTTTTTGCTCAGCATTCATCTTAGCTAGTTTTTCTGCTTCTGTTTTAGCTTCTTCGACCTTTGCTTGATAATCAGTTTCCCATTTTCCTTTTGCAGTCTCTAAAGCTTTTGCTACTCTTTTATCAAATTCAGATTGATACTTTTTATCTTTTAAAATATCATCAAAAGACTTATCTTCTCCCTCTAAAGTTTGATTATCATCTGTTTCACCTTCACCATTACTATCATCAGTCCCAGTTCCAGCGCCTCCGTTACCTGCTCCACTATCTGCATTAAGAAAAGGTCTAGAAACTTGTCCTAATCCAAATAGTTGAAGATTCATAATTAATTTTCTTTTCATTTCTTCCTCCTCGCCCCTAATGTTCATTGCCCATTAGGTTCAAATATTATTTTTAAGCAGTTTAACGCCTTACTTAGGGCATAATAAAAAGCCTTAGTTTCCTAAGACTTAATTATTTTTTAACCTTATAATTTTCCCATTTCTTATAAACATCTACATACATTTCTTTTTTATCTCCATTGTATGTACATTCATAATATATTCCATCAGGTAAAGTAGTACTAAGTAATGCTTTATTATTTTGTAGTGTTTTACAGCACCACACCATATATACATCATCTGTTATGATTTCCTTTTTATCTGTTTTATCTAAATGTTTATTGGTATAATCACATACTTCTTGCTTACACCACTCTAAAAATTCTTTTTCATTCATAATTAACCACCATTACTCCTCTATTATTTTAATTCCATATTTATCTGCCACTTCATGCTCAATTCTACAACCTCTTGCATTTCTCCAATCTCCACCAAAATATGCAATATCAGCTTGTGAAAGAAGTTGTATTGATTTGCCTAAATACCAAACTGGTACAGATTTATTAATCTCTCCTGGATAGTCTTCAATAAAAGAATCTATTAATTCTACATACTCTCCTATTGTTTCTTCTGCTCTAACTCTAATTTCTTCTCTAGTTTTTAAAATTTCTTCGTCTGTTAAACCTCTCATTGGTTGAGATATAAATAATTTTTTCATAAATATTTCCTCCTTAATTTTAAGTATAATAAAAGCACCTACCTAAGTAAGTGCTTTTACTATCTTCCTGGTTTAAACTGTTTCCCACAACTTAAACAAGTTATTATTATTTTATTTTTGCCAAGCATTCCAGTTGCTACTCCCGCTATAGGAGTTAATATAATCCCTCCAGCTATAGCTTTACCTAAACTAAATCCCTTTTTATTAGCAGTAATTTGAGTACTTCCACAATTAGGGCAACATACTTGACAACTAGCCTTATATTGTCTATTTTCCTGTTCTATAATAGCTTTCTTTTGCTGATATCTAATTTCTTCCTTAAAATCTTCTTTAAGGCTTGTACATCTTTTATAATTATTTATATAATCTTTATCAAAAATAAGCTTTATTATATCGTGAATCCACCAAATATATAACCCTCCAGCGGTTATAGTAAATAATAATGCTTTTTTCCAATTTCCTAAATACCAATGATGTAATCCAAATATAAATCCAAATATACATAATAGTAAAGCTGTTATTCTATTTTTCTCTTTCATAAGAATCCCCCATATTACATAATAATACAATTATATAACATAATATGGATCTTATGAATAACTATTTTTTATCCTTCTTATTGTAAGTCTTTGCTTTCTTTTCTAATTCTTTTGCTTTATCTTCTCCATATTTATCTACTACAAATCTATCATACCATTCCTTATATGTTATATCTCCTTTAATTACATGGCTTTTCCCTGTAACTACATCTCTTGTTCTAACACCAATTCTTTGAGCTACTCCACCATCAATAACTGGCCCTATTGAACTTCTACACCATGGATGCATTGGTGGAAGATTTACTCCTGTTTGTGCTTCACTTATAGGAAATATCTTACCATCTAGCTCTCTACATATATTACTTACTTTAAGATCTAGTTTTGCATAATATCTATATTTCTCTATTCCACATTCTTTATATCCTTCAACTGCTGCCATGTTTGTATAGTAAGCAGCTTCTGTTCTTACTAATCTTCTTGCAGCACTTTCGCCAACTTCCATTGTTTCAGTTAACTCATTTATCATTTTCTTTAATGGCTTACCATTTAATAATCCTGATATTACAGTTTCATAAAGCTGTTCTGTTAATTTTGATGTATTACCCCATATTCTTTCTGAATAATACCCTCCTGCAAATGGCCTTTTTAATATAGCTTCAATAGTTTCCTTTCCTAAAGCTCCTACATCAAATCCTATCTGCATACCTCTTTGTACTTCCCACATATGGGTATAGTATGATTCATTCATATTTTGAATAAATAGATTTTTATCTAATACCATTTCATTTACTGCAACTTCATTCATTATCTGCTTTAAATTATCTACTAATGTTTCTTTAAGAACCTCTTTTCTTGCTATTCTTGCAGCATAAGCTGGTGCATCTAATTTAGCTGTTAAAAACTTTCTTAACTTATCATCTTTTGTATTTAGAATTAACTTCTTTATCTCTTTTCTATCTAACTTTGATAATTCAGTATTCAAGAATTCTTTTACTTGCTTATCATTAAGCTCACCATTCTTCTTAAGCTTATTGTATATTCTTCTAACATCTACTTCTATTTCAGCTATAGCCTTTATATAAGCCTTCCTTAACTTTCTATATGTTATATCAGCATTTAACTGCTGTTTGTCCATTATAGCGTTTGTTCTTGCTTCCCAATAGCTATTATTCCTACTCTTCATTTACTACATCATCTTCTTTATCAGTATTTTCATCCTCATTATTAGGATTATCTGATTTATCATAAGGGAAACCAAAAGCTTTTTGTTGCTCTTCAATGTTTCTCTTCTTCTCTTCTTCTAATCTTTTTCTTTCTTCATTAATATCAATTTCTGGATCATAATTCTTAATTCTAGTTTCCCATGATATGAATCCTTCTGTTTCTTGTGCTATTCTAGCAAGTAATTCATCATCTACTGGTAAACTTCTTTTCATACTTATATCTATATCAGAAGATTTAATATTATTTGCTCTTATACCTTCTAAATTTTCTATAAGTTTAAGCCTTTTTCTTAATCCCTTTTTAAAATATCTTTCTTTAGTTTTACCTAATTGTTCAAGCCCTAATAATTTATATTTCATTGCAACACCAGAAGCATTACCTACAAAATTTTCATCAGTTAAACATGGTACTTTAGAAAACTCATGTATATCATCTTTTAAAGATTTCTTTAATACTTCTACTTGATCCTCACTCAATGATTTAATTAACCATTTTGCATCTCCACCTTCATCAAGCTCTAGTATCTTTTGTTCTAATAAATATTGTACTGTTTCACTTACTTCTTCTTTGGTATCTCCTAAGTTTTGACCTATAAGAACTAAAAATGCATCTACTAACTGTTCCTTGTCATTAACTCTATCTGATTGTAATTTATTATAAGCATCTATTAATGCTATAACTCCTTCAAAATCTCCTCTAGCTTTTTTATTATTTGTATACTCAATAATAGGTATTCCATTAAAATAATGTTCCTCTATATCTACTTCTTTTACAATTGAACATTCACTATTTAATGTTGGAACTTCATATATTAACTTTTCTGATTCTGTATATACTTCTACAGTATAATTATCTATAGCATTTTCTAAAGTAATATTAGGATAATAATGAACTGCAAACATTGGTTTCTCTTTAACAGAAGTATCTACTACCAAGAAAGTATTTAAAGGACTTAATGAAGCTAATTCTATCTTTGGTTTTTCATCAGTATTCATATATATTAATTCATATGTTCTACCGAATATAGATAAATCTAAAGCTAATTCATTATTATGACTATCTTCATCTATTTCAGTAAAATTAATATTTAATGCATCAGCACCATCTCCACTATATGAGATAGGTACACCAAATACATATCCAATTGCTAAATCTGTTATATATTCTGCATGATTACATACTATTTTATTATTAGGTATATTCTTGTTTTTAAATGTTCTATCTAGTATTTTATGAGCTCCCTCATAATAATCATTTAATTTGTTTAATCTAGCTTCTACTTCAAGCCTATGCTCATTTATGCATGAAAAAAGAAGCTTACTAGATACTGTTCCGTCACTATCTAGAAACTTCCTATCTCTTACTATAGCCATACTATACTTCTCCTATCTTATTCCTAATTTATTCTTATTTCCTACACCTATATTCTTCTTTACACTTTCTGTGTAAATTGCATATCTAAGTGCATCTAATACGTCATCCCATAGTTTAATAGGTTCTCCAGTAGTCTTATTCCACGAATACATGAATATTTCTTTTTTGAATAATTCAACTTTATCCTCAACTACTTTTAATATTTTTGATTTAATTAATTTACCTACCTCACCTATTCCAGCTAATACTGCTTTGTTTGCATTCTTAGCATTTATTTTTTCTTTTTTAAATTTCTTTATATACTCTGGTCTAGCAGTATCACAATAAAAAACTATATTCCCATATTTATTTTTTATTTCTTTAGCTATGCTAACCCAATAGTCTATCTCCTCATGTTGTTTTGAATGTTCTTCTAAAAGATATGTATCTCCTTTATCATCTCTTCCTAGAACTACTATTGCTCCTGGATGTTCATATCCCCAGTCAACACCAGCCCAAAACTTAACAAAATTTATATCCTTAATATCATTTGATTTAACATAGTGTATTTCTTTTCTAAAGTCTTTATATACAACACCTTCTGCTGATACCCATAAACCTTCTATATCTCTGTCATAAAACATTCCTGTAGCTGTTGAGTTCTTTATATTATTAATATATCTTTCACTTAGGAAAGTATTATCATCTAGTGTATAATGGAATACTTTAGTTGTAACTCCATCTTCTTTATCAATAAAATTAACTTTAAACCAATGTTCTGGTTGATCCGGATTGGTATCTATTAATAATCTAGCACCTTCTCCTGAACATCTTGACTTTATTTCATTAAATACCATTTCATTTGCCATTGTAGCCTCATTGATATATGCCCCAAAAGCTGTCATACCTCTGATTCTTCCCATATCATTTACTTTACTATGGCCAAAGCAACATACTTGTACACCAAATAATAAAAATCTATTATGCTTATCAAATTTAAATTCAATATCATATTTATTAGTTAATTCATTAAGTACATTTCTTTGTAATGCTCCTAGATCTGCTCCAGCTAATATATATTGTGGTAATGGTATATTTAATTCATTTGCTATTTTTCTAACTCTTCTAAGTTCATATAGAAATAAATCATTATTAACAATAGTCTTTCCAGCTCTCTTAGCACCTGACCCTATGAGCATGAAGTAATCATTATTCATAGCAAACTTCATATGCTCTAATTGTTTGTTATGGTATAAATCACTAATCATTCTTTAAAGCACCTTCAAGAGCATTAAAGTATTTATTAATCTTATCTTCTTTAGATTCATCATTGTTATTTATTTTAGACTTTAATACTTCTATTCTTAACTTTTGTTCTTCAGTTACTAAATCCCAATTCTTATGAACCATTTCATCATACTGCTTTATCATATTAAATAAAGTTTGCATAGCTTTTGATAATGCTGTTACTGCTGCATTCTCTTTATCCCAAGCAAATTGGTATTCCCATTCTTCTGTATGTGATGCTTCTCCATATGCTTCCTTAGTCTTAACCTTAGTAATATCATTTTTACTTTTTACATGGATAATCTTTTGCATATTTAATATCTTAGCTTGTTGTATTAATATATTGCTCCATAACATATCTAATGGATTTTCACTCTTAAGCTCTTCTATTACATTAACCATACTTCTAGGTAAATACTTAGATAAAAACTTATTATCTCTAAATCTGGATTCATCACAGTATATACCATGTTTAAGTTGACCTACATTACCTAATGCATTCTTATTACCTTTTGGAGCTCCACCTTTATTAATCCATTTATCTTCTCTTCTCCAAAGCTTTATATTACTTTCTTTTTCATTTAACTGCTCTGCTATAGCTTTACAAGTTAATTTTCCTTTGGAGTTCTTAAACAACTCATAAGCTAAATCTCTATTAGGATTTCTTTTTCTAGCCATTACACACCTCCATACTATCCTTTAATACATTTAAAGCAAGGCTATATAACGTATAAGGACTAATTAAGTTGAGTTTCAAGGTTTATAATTAACTCTTTTTGATTTTAATATTTTAATAATTACTCTTAAAAACCTATTTAAAGCCTTTAAAATCAATACTTTAAAGCACATTGCTTTTATCACTTCCTTATGCGAAATAACCCCTATAATTACGCATACTATTTTTTTAGTACATATATTAGTAAGAATTTTTATTTTTTCTCTCTTATATGCCTTCGTTACTTTTTTTCGTATTAAGTACAAAAAATTATAATTTTGAATCTGCTATTCTTGATGCATCTTCTTTAATTTCATTATCTAATCCTAAGTAATGTTTTGTAGTTTCTATTGACTTATGACCTAAACTTTTTCTAACAAATTCTAAATCTCTTTTTTCTTGCCATAATCTTTGAGCATATGTTTTTCTTAAACTATGTCCAGTAATATGTTTTAATCCTAATTCTTGTCCAACTTTTTTTAATATTGCACTATATGTTTTAGGAGTTATAGGCTCACCAGGGTACTTTTCACTTTCAAATGCATATTCACTATTCTTTTTACCTTTAACATAATCTTTAATTTTCTTTCTAAGATTTGTTTGAATTATTGACTCTCTAGGAGCTGGTGGCTTTCTTTTTGAATTAGGATTATTTGCAATATGTGTTTTCCATGCATTATACTGCTTACTTTCTTGAATAATAAACTTATCTTCATCCAAAAACTCCTTTAATTCTCCAATTGTCAATCCTACATAGTCAACTAATCTATATCCAGTAGCAACTCCAATATAAAAGATCATTAAATTTCTTTCAGGACAATCTTTACTTATTTCATCTAATTTATATTTGAATCTATTATAATCACGCTCTTGAATAGGAAGTGCTGGTACTTTCTTTTTTCTTTCAGGTTCTTCAAATATTATTTTTCTCTTTCTAACCATTACCTCACCTGCTTTATAGCTCCACCACGACCACGCCTATAATATCTATTAGACATTAACTCCTTTATATCTAACTTCTCTTTTCTTGAAGTTTTTCTTTTAACCTGAATTGCTTTTTTTCTTTTTTTATCTAAATTATCATATTCATATGGTTGCAGCTCCTTTAAGATTTCTTCTATCCTCATTTTTACTCCTCACTTTTGTAACTTTTTAATTTTGAATTCAAAATAAAATAATCCAAAAATAACTTCATTCCTTCCGCCACTTCATTCAACGTTAATCCTTCTTCCACCACTACTTTATTTATAACAGATACTAAATATATAACTTTTCTATTCATTAGCTTCACCTCCCAAATATTTCTTGCAAATTAAAAGAGCTGTTATTTCTAACAACTCTTAAACTCATTTGTCAATCTTCTTGGTACATCCCAAGGTATTGCACATCCTATATTCCTTTTTAATACTATATCTCCATCTTCTTTAGTTTCATACAATGATCTATTCTTTAATATAAAAGTTTTATCACTCATATATTGCTTGCTTTCATATTTTGTTATTTTTCTTACTTCATTTTCATAAAATTTTAGATGTTTTCTATTTTTTAAGTGGATAGCTTTAAACTCTTTAAAGTTTCTTTGTATGCATTTTTTAACAGTTTCTTTATTTACTTTTAATTGTTCTGCTATTTCCTTAGCATTAAGTCCATTGCAATACAATTGTCCTACTAATTCTTTATTCATTCCTATTCCTCCTTAAAAAATGATATAGTTTACCCCAACCCATAAAAAAGGGACATTTCTTATTTTTAATGCGAAATACACTCGCAAACTTTATGTTATTTCCGATTTAATTTATATTCATAATATCATAAATATAAAAAAAGCGAGAGAAATTTACCCCCGCTTTTTTTAAAAAAACATATGCTTTTTACTATATTTTCTTTTATTTTTATTCATTTTTAGCAAGTGCTTCCGCACTTTTTGCTGTTAAAACTATATGGCTACTATCCATAACTATAACTGCTCTTGTCTTTTTACCTTGTGTTAGATCAACTAACATTCCCATATCTCTAGCATTCTTAACAAGTTTCTTTATAGGAGCACTTTCATAATCTGCTACTGATACAACTCTGTCCTTATTTATACTATTAAAATAGCCAACATTTAGTAATTTACTCATATTCCCTCCTTTTAGTTTTATTATCATTTACGAGTATTTTATTTTCGATTAATTTTTATTTTTTAACTCCTTCAACTCTTCTCTTAAAAACTGTATTTGATCTTCATATATTTTCTTAAGCTGTGGTGTATCATCACCTTCATAAACATAGCTTTCTAATCTTTTAATTCTTTCTTTTAACTGTTGTTCCCTTGCCTTATTTATTTCCAACATTTCTTATAATCACTTTCTTTTTTTTTGAATTATTCATTGCTTTTATTGGTTGTCCTCAATGAAATATGAATCATATTCAATAAAATAATCTTCGTATTCTTCTTCTAGTTCGGTTATTACATGTTCTAAAAACTCATCTTTATCCCAATTAACTGGTACATCAATATCTAATGTTAATTTCAATCTCAACTTCATCTTTTCTCCTCCATTTACTTCATAATAATTTCACTTTTTTTGAATTGTTCGCTATATCTCTTTAAAATATTTTCCCAAATGTTCTTTCGTTATTTCTATCCATTGAAGTGGGTTTGCACTTTCCAATCTAACTTCACCACCAACAAATCTATAGTTTGTATCCTCTGGTGTAAACCATAGTGAACCTTTTCTTATTTCCTCATACGCATTTTCAATGTAAAATCCATTATCATCGCATTTTTCTATAAAAAATCCTTCAATACACTCATAAGCCTTATCTAAAAATCTAAATTCATATCTCTTTCTTTTTACAATTTCATTGTTGTAAATTAATTCATGTTCTCCGTTAGACAATACATTAATTTCTTTAACATCCCTAATTTCATCTTGTAAATAATCAAATACTCTCATCTTTCAATCTCCTTTTTCTTCACAATAATTTTTGAATTGTGAACTAATATTTTTATAAAATTCTTCTTCTTAATTCCTTGCTTGAAAGACACTTGATTTCTTTTAATGCTTTTATAACTAATCTTCTTTTTACTTTTTTATTTTTACTTCTCTTAGCCCAATTAATATAAAATATTGCTTCTGGATATAGCTTTCTTACATTTATAGATAACTTCATAATTTCACCTTCCCCATATTTAATTTATTTTTATAAGATTCTCTTCCTACTGAATTATAGATTAATCCTACTTTGCTACAATTCTCCTTCTGATAACACCCACAACTTACGCTACCTTTTAAACACCTATGTGTCATATAAGTTATATTTCCACATGCACATTTACATTTCCAAACTACAGCTCTAGACACCCTTCTGTCTGTGTAACTTATAACAGTAAGCCTTCCGAACTTTTTACCTATAAGGTTATTTATTGCTTGTGCCATTTTACCCTCCGTTTAACTCGTAATAGTTTCAAATTGTTCGTTACCAACGTTCTTTTTTAATTTCTGTATTTTTCATTCTATCAAATATGATTTGTACTTTATTAACTTCTCTTTCTTTGATTATTTCAGCACATTTCTTGCTACAAGTAGGTAAAAACCTCTCCATAAATGCACTTTCAACTAGATATACATCATCACCAATATCTCTTTGAACTCTGCAATTTTCACATTTATACATTCTCTAATTCCTCCATCGTGAATTAATCTTCATTTTCTAATCTGCAATTAATAATCTCAATAGCAACCACATAATCATTTATTTCTCTAGGCTCTATATCACATTCGCATATATTACCTTCTTCATCTTTTAAATCCATTTGCCATACTTCATAATTTTCATTCCATTTAAATGAACAGTCATTTTCTACAAGTCTATTAATGTCATCTACGTCCATACAATCAAAATCAATATCCATAACATTTAGCCCTCTACAATTACCATACATTTCATAGGCTATATGACCTTTATACTCTTGCCATTGGAATGTAACCCTAATTGTATGAACTCTATTTCTAAAAGTATCTGTTATATCATATTTTTTCATTTTTATTCTCCATTTACCTCACAATATTTATTTCAAATGATTCATTGTTTTTAGTACATTCTTCGCAACAAATAACATTATTAAAA
>OGXC01001029.1_pt1 | contig 22539 bp, 18 predicted proteins | sample 1576201 | NCBI WGS metagenome assembly OGXC01 (sample SAMEA3541562, study PRJEB24748) | human gut metagenome | biome: human gut; feature: human-associated habitat; material: faeces | place: China | collected 2012 | reverse complement strand
CCCGCAGAATACGACGCGATCTTCCCGCAGGGCCACGATGCCGACGATGCCAATGAAACGGCCCCGGAACCTCATAACAAAGCGGCTCGGACACGATCGCTCTTCCTGCGGCGAGGTATTCTGCAATCTTCCATCCGGAAGACTGGTGCAGACCAGTGGAGGCAATGCAGATTTCGGAATGCTTCATGCGATGCAGATAGATCCGTTTCCAGGTGGAGTGTTCGGAAAGAATCAGGTCAGGACACTGCGTTTGCGCAAACGGGCTGTCCTGAATGCCTCCGATAAACTGCTCCGGAAATGCGGCGCGCAGCTTTCGTACGAGCAGCATCCGCATTTCGTTGATTTCGCCCCACTGGCGGACGAGCTCCGAATCCGTTTGAACAACTGGTTCTGCCGGGTCCCAGAGGCGAGTGATAAAAAGAATCCGGGGGCGGGCAGAAACGTGTGTCATCTTTGCTTCATAGTCGGAGACGTAGCAGGTCACCCCTTTGATGCGTTTTTTCAAAAATCCGATTTTCGAAGTGGTACCAATCAGAGGGGAGCCAGGACAGAACACGTGATAGTTGAAGCCCAGCGGATGAATTTTTTCTGAAAATGCTCCGAAAACCTCACTGTTTTTAACAGATGAAAAAGACCGTTTAAAAACGATATCTGCGGAATGATACAACGGGAAAACTGTTTCCGGGCGGTTATACCAGTAGCCGTCCATCAGGTCAAACAGAATCCGGATCCCATTGACCTGGGCCTCCAGAAACGCTTCCTGATAAACAGGAGAGTCTTTGCGGCAGTCAAGGATGTCGAGGGTGAGCTTATTTTCCTGGGAAAGCATCTGGAAGCCGGTCAGGATCTGGCTGAGATGGTCTGCGCCAGACAGCAGACGGACAGTAACCTTCATAGATCAGATATCCTTTCGTAGTGGATTGTTTTACATAAAGTAATACTTGTTTTATAGTTTTACTGTAATCTTTTTCCATAAGGGTGTCAATGATTTTCACTTTTTAACGCACTGCAGTATCCGGTTGTTCTTCTTAGGTATGCATGGTATAATTACGCCGATCGGTCAGGCATAAAACAATCATTTACAGGATAAAAAGGAAGAGGATATGCAGAAAAAATGGATCGCAGGAGGCTTGCTTGTGCTGGGGCTGTTGGGAGTGTGTGGCTGCAGCAGTCAGGCCTTCGTATCGGAGCAGCAGACGGAGACAGTACTTACGAAAGAAGAGACTGGCTGGAAATTTCAGGACGGTACGTATCAGATGGAGGTGGAGCTTTTGGGGGGAAGCGGCAGGGCATCTGTCACTTCTCCGGCAAAGGTGGAGATAAAGGACGGAAAAGCAGTGGCAACGCTGGAATGGAGCAGTCCCAATTATGACTACATGGTGGTGGACGGAGAAAAATATCTTCCGGTCAATACAGAGGGAAATTCTGTGTTTCAAATTCCGGTGGAGGCATTCGACCAGGATATTGCCGTCATCGCAGATACAGTGGCGATGAGCACACCCCATGAAATCGAATACACGCTGAACTTTCATGCCGGGGAAAACGGTCAGAATGCAGCAAAAGCAGACACAACCGGACAGGAAGATTCCGATGGTGCAGAAAAAGGGCAGCAGACAGCTGCAGTCGGAGGAAACCCTGCGAAGACAGCAGCCGCCCCTCTGACCTACGATCACAGCATGGAGCTTTCCTATGCGGAAAATTTTGCAGTGGATTATTACGAGGGCGGTTATAAGCTTCTGACCACACGGATGAATGGAGACCGGATTTTGATCGTTCCAAAACATCAGCAAGCTCCAAAAGACGCAGAAGCATTGGTCAGCCCCTCTGCAGAGGGAGAGCCCGGAAAGCTGATGGTGCTGCAGGAGCCTGTGAAAAACCTGTATCTGGTGGCCTCCAGCGTAATGGATATGTTTGCGCAGTTAGACAGCATGGACGCGATTTCCATGTGCGGCTTAAAGGAAGAGGACTGGTATATTCCGGCGGCAAAGCAGGCGATGAAGGAGGGCACTCTCCTTTATGCCGGAAAGTACAGTCAGCCGGATTATGAATTGCTCCTATCCCAAAACTGCAGCATGGCCATCGAAAATTCGATGATCTACCACACCCCGGAGGTGATGGAAAAGCTCGACGAATTCGGCATCCCAACGCTGGTGGAGTATTCCAGCTATGAGGAACATCCCCTCGGGCGCGTGGAATGGGTACGTTTTTTCGGCGCGCTGCTGGATCAGGAAGAAAAAGCAGATCAACTGTTTGAAAAACAAGAAGAAGCATTAAAGCGCGTAGAAGCAGAAGAAAGCACAGGAAAAACTGTCGCTTTTTTCTATATCACTTCAAACGGACTGGTGCAGGTACGCCAGAGCACGGATTATATCCCAAAAATGATCGAGCTTGCCGGTGGAAAGTATGTCTTTGAAAATTTGGGAGATCCGGACTCCCGCCGTTCAACGGTCAATCTGCAGCTGGAGGATTTTTATGATGGGGCGCAGGATGCAGACTTTTTAGTATATAACACGACCATCGACAGGCAGGTACAGACCCTGGAGGATTTGTTGAAAAAGTGCAGTCTGTTAAAGGATTTTAAGGCGGTAAAAAATCATCAGGTCTGGTGTACGACAGAGGATATGTATCAGCAGTCCATGTCGGCCGGAAATCTGATCGAGGATTTTCACAGGATGCTGACGGGCGATGACAAAGAGACCAGGTATTTGTACCGGTTAAAGTAGTAAGGAAAGACAACAGAAGGGATAACACAGCATGGAAAAAAACTCCGCAGGCAGTGCAGTACGGAAAAAAAGAAGGATTCTGGCAGCGTTTTTGCTGCTGGCAGCAGCAATGGCGGCAGGCATATTGCTCAATATCTGTATCGGAAGCGTCTCGGTTTCCCTGTCCGAAATCCTAAAGATCCTGTCCGGTCAGCCAATGGGGGAAAAGCAGCAGACGATCATATTGCAGCTGCGCCTGCCCCGCACGATCCTTGCAGCAGTATTAGGAGGCGCACTGGCGCTGTCCGGTTACCTTTTGCAGACCTTTTTCCATAATCCCATCGCCGGACCCTTTGTACTTGGAATCTCCTCCGGGGCAAAGATGGTGGTGGCACTCGTCATGGTTTTTTTTCTGGGCAGAGGCAGGATGGTGAATTCGGCAGGGATGATCGCTGCGGCATTTGCAGGGGCGATGCTTTCCATGGGCTTTGTCCTGTTGATGTCGAGGCGGATCAGGCGGATGTCCATGCTGGTGGTCAGCGGCGTGATGATCGGATATATCTGCTCGGCGGTGACGGAGCTGGTGGTGACGTTTGCCCAGGATGCGGACATTGTAAATCTTCACAATTGGTCCCTGGGCAGCTTTTCCGGAACGACCTGGAGCAGCGTCAGGGCGGCCTGCATCTGTGTGACGGTCATTTTTGTGCTGGTGTTTCTGATGTCGAAACCACTGTCCGCCTATCAGCTTGGCGAATCGTATGCGTTAAATCTCGGTGTGAATGTGAGACTTTTACGAATTGGAATGGTCGTATTTTCAAGTATTCTGTCCGCGTGCGTTGTGGCCTTTGCCGGACCGATCTCCTTTGTCGGGATCGCAGTCCCGCAGCTGGTCAAAAAAATGCTGGGAACCGCAGAACCGATCTGGATGATCCCGGCCAGCTTTCTGGGGGGCAGCGTTTTTTGCCTGTTCTGTGATCTACTGGCGCGGACGCTGTTTGCACCGACAGAGCTGAGTATCAGCACGGTGACGGCAGTGTTTGGTGCGCCGGTGGTTCTCTGGGTGATGGCTTACGGGAAAAAGGAGAGAGTGGACTGATGGCATATTATTTTCAGGCGAAACAGCTTTGTGTCGGATATCAGAACCAGCCGCTGATACAGAATATTGAGATCGAATTGAAAAAAGGGGAAATCCTGACGCTGATCGGTCCAAACGGTGCCGGAAAATCCACCATTTTAAAAAGCATTGCGCGTCAGCTGGAGCTTTTGGGAGGCAGTGTCCTTTTGGAGGATAAAAATTTGCAGAGCCTTTCGGGACGTGAGCTGGCAAAAAAGATGGCGGTTGTCTTTACAAAGCGGCCGCATACAGAACTGATGACCTGTGAGGATGTGGTGGCAACCGGGCGTTACCCCTATACCGGGCGGTTCGGAGTTTTGTCCGCAAAGGATCATGAAGCCGTGCAGGAAGCAATGGAAGCCGTGCATGTGCTGGAATTCAGGGACCGGGATTTTGCGAGGATCAGCGACGGACAGAGACAGCGTATCCTGCTTGCCCGGGCGATCTGCCAGCAGCCGGAAATCCTGCTGTTGGATGAGCCGACCTCTTATCTGGATATAAAATATAAGCTGGAATTTCTTTCCGTGCTGCAGGAGCTTCAGAAAAAAAAGGGACTGACAGTGATCCTGTCGCTGCATGAGCTGGAGCTTGCCGCACGGGTCTCTGACCGGATCCTGTGTGTGGATGGAGCCTTTGTGGAGCAGGTCGGAACGCCGGAGGAGGTTTTCCGGCCGGGACATCTTTCGAAACTGTTTCAGATCACCCAGGGGAGCTTTGAGGAAGAAAGCCAGGAAATGGAGCTGGCGGCAGTGAAGGGGACTCCGGAAATATTTGTGATCGCCGGGAATGGAAGCGGAAGAAATACGTTTCGGAGGCTGCAGCGGGAGGGGATTCCCTTTGCAGCAGGACTGCTTTGGGAAAACGACCTGGATTATCCGGCGGCAAAGGCACTTTCCTCCCGGCTTTTCTCCGCACCGGCCTTTGAACCGGTTTCGGAGGAGCTTTTGGAGCAGGCGATGCGCTGCATGGACGGCTGCCGGAAGGTGATCTGCTGTCGGGAGTCCTTCGGAACCCTGGAGGATGCCCAAAAGAGGCTGTTGGCATATGCCAAAGCCAGAGGCTTGTCTGAACGGAATGCACAAAATTATGTTTAAAATATATGGATTTTTGTAGAAAATTCTGATAGAATTATATCGATAATATTGTGAACTCGCAGTCAAATGCCGGTAAACCGTGTATGTTGTGAATAAGGGATCTGACTGCAAAAAAAGGAGGACTTACTTATGGGATTGATAAAAGCGGCAATGGGCGCAGCTGGCAGTGTAATGGCGGATCAGTGGAAGGAGTATTTTTACTGTGAAGCCCTTCCGGTTGATGTTCTGGCGGTAAGAGGGCGCAAGAAGGTATCCGGCAGATCAAGCAACAAGGGCAGTGATAATGTAATTTCCAACGGTTCCCTGATCGCGGTTGCAGACGGTCAGTGTATGCTGATCGTAGACCAGGGTAAGATCGTGGATGTGTGCGCAGAACCGGGTGAATATACATATGATATGTCCACAGAACCGTCTGTTTTTACAGGAAGCTTAGGCGCTGGTATCAGTGCGGTGTTCAAAAATATCGGCAAGCGTTTTACCTTCGGCGGCGAGACACCGAAAGAACAGAGAGTTTATTATTTCAATACAAAGGAAATTACCGGCAATAAATACGGGACTCCGTCTCCGGTTCCGTTCCGGGTGGTAGATGAACGGGCAGGCATCGATCTGGATATCGGTATCCGCTGCTTTGGAGCCTACAGCTACAGAATCACGAATCCGCTGCTGTTCTACACCAATGTCTGCGGTAATGTATCAGAGGATTATACCCGTGATAAGATTGATGATCAGTTAAAGTCAGAGCTGTTGACAGCACTGCAGCCCGCCTTTGCAAGGGTTGGGGAAACCGGTGTCCGCTATTCCGGTCTGACTGCCCATACAAAGGAGATCGCGAAAGCATTAAATGATGAGCTTTCTGCAGAATGGAAGGATGTCCGCGGTCTGGAGATCGTTTCCTTTGGCGTATCTTCCGTCAAGGCAAGTGAAGAAGACGAGCAGATGATCAAAGAGATGCAGCGTGAAGCCGCATATATGGATCCGACCCGTGCAGCCGGCGCCCTGTCCCGTGCCCAGGCTCAGGCGATGACAGCAGCTGCTTCCAATACGTCAGCCGGTCCTGCAATGGCATTTATGGGAATGGGCATGGCACAGCAGGCAGGCGGCATCAATGCGCAGAGCCTGTATGCGATGGGGCAGCAGCAACAGATGGCGGCACAGCAGGCAGCAGCGAATGCGGCAGCACAGCAGGCAGCGGCAGCACCGAAGATGGAAGCTCCTGCAGGGGGCTGGAAATGCAGCTGCGGCGCAGTCAATACCGGCAAATTCTGTGCAGAATGCGGTCAGCCCAAGCCTGTTGACGATACCTGGACCTGCAGCTGCGGTGCAGTCAACAAAGGCAGATTCTGTTCCGAATGCGGAAAGCCCAAACCGGCTGCAGTAAAACAGTATAAATGCAACAAGTGCGGCTGGGTTCCGGAGGATCCCACCAATCCGCCGAAATTCTGCCCGGAGTGCGGAGATCCCTTTGATGCAGGAGATGTACAGAACTGATCCAAAGAGATACAGGGATGATTACGATTCTGAGAGGGGATGAGCTGTTATGGCGGAACAAATTACCAATTATCAGTGTCCGGCCTGTACCGGACCGCTGCATTATTCGGAAAGCCTTGGCAAGCTGAAATGTGATTACTGCGGTACGGAGTATGAAGTCGCAGAAATCGAAGCGATGTATGCCAAGAAGGAAGAAAAATCTGTCGAAGCCCAGAAAAAGGCAGAAAAAGAGACGGAACAGAAAAAGCAACAGCAGGCAAAGGCGGCCGAAGAGGGCTGGGATACTTCGGATATCAGTGATAACTGGGGCAAGGATGCAGCAGGCATGAAAAGCTACAATTGTCCCTCCTGCGGCGCGGAGCTGATCTGCGATGAGACGACTGCTGCAACCTCCTGTCCCTACTGCGGGAATCCGACGGTTGTGCCCGGACAGTTTTCCGGTGTATTGAAGCCGGATTATGTGATCCCGTTTAAGGTCAGCAAAAAAGAAGCGATCGAAAAACTGAAAATGCACTATAAGGGAAGACCTTATTTGCCGAAATCCTTTAAGGACGACAACCATATCGAAGAGATCCAGGGCGTTTATGTTCCGTTCTGGATGTTCGACGGCAAAGCCTCCGGAGAAGCATCCTATAAGGCTACGACATCGAAGGTATACGAAAAGGGTGACGAAGAGATTACGGAAACCCGTCATTATGAAGTATCCCGTGCCGGCTCCATCGGCTTTGAGAAAATTCCGGTGGATGCGTCATCCAAAATGCCGGATGATCATATGGATTCCATCGAGCCCTATGATTACAGCGGGTTGAAGGCGTTTTCCACTGCATATCTGCCGGGCTTTCTGGCAGACAAATATGATGTGAGTGTCAAGGACAGCCAGAAGCGTGCGGATACGCGCTGTGCCAGCACACTGGAGGATGCTCTTCGGGGAACGGTAACCGGATATGACTCCTGCGCGCTTGAGCACAAGCAGATCGACTTAAAGCGGGGCAAGGTACATTATGCACTGCTTCCGGTCTGGATGCTGCATACGAAGTGGAACGGACAGGACTTTTTGTTTGCGATGAATGGTCAGACCGGTAAGATGGTAGGCGATCTTCCGACGAGCAAGGGAAAGTTCTGGGGATTGTTTGCAGCCATCGCTGCACCGATGACGGTTGTGCTGACGATCATTTTGATGCTGTCGTAAGGGGGAGAAAGAGATGAAGAAAAAAACAAACGGATTTGTTTCTGTGCTGCTGGCCCTTTGTCTTCTTTTGGCTCCGATGACAGTTTTTGCAGAGAGCAATGCACAGTTAAATTATGTAACGGATGATGCCGGTATCCTGACAGACAGTCAGTGGGAAGATCTGGAGCAGCGTGCACAGCAGGTCTCCGAAGAATATCAGTGCGGCGTCTATATGATAACGGTGGATGATTATACGGATTACAGCACGGAGAGCGTATATACTGCGGATTATACCATCTATCATAACTATGAGATGGGCATGGGAGAGGACCGGGACGGCATTATGATCCTGCTGAGCATGGAGGATCGGGATTATGCGATGTTTGTATACGGCCCGAAGGCTTCTGAAGTGTTCGACGCTTATGGACAGGAACAGCTGGAAACCTATTTCCTGGATAATTTCCGGGAGGACGACTGGTATGGAGGCTTTGGTGACTATATCGATGCCTGCAGCAATTACTTACAGCTTGCAGAACAGGGAACACCTGTCCGTGCACCAGAGGGCTATGATTCCGGTGACTATGAGGATTATGAGGCAACTCCAGGAGAAAATTTCGGGGTGAGCTTTTTGATGGCACTGGGAATTTCCTGTGTGATCTCCATCATTATCTGCCTGCTGCTGTTGTTGAAGATGCACACCGTGCATCAGAAAACAGAAGCGAACGATTATGTCTCCGAAAAGCTGAAGCTGAGCCGGAAAGAGGATCGTTACACCCACACGACCCAGACGAGACGCAAGATTGAGAGAGAAAGCGCTTCCTCCTCAAGTACCCACAGCGAAAGCGGTGGAGGAGGCTCGGGACGAAGCGGAAAGTTCTAAGCAGAGCAAATCAAAATGAAAAAAGCGACCAGCGGGAGAAATGCTTCCTGCTGGTCGCTTTGCGTTAATACTCCTTCATCGGGTGCACTGTCCAAGAAACGCGCAGATCTCATCGATCAGCGCAGCGTTGTCATACTTGTGGTAGTTATCATAAAACGCATAGAAGCTTCCTTTGATGAGCATGGAGAGGCGAATGTTGAACTGCATATTGTCTGTATATTCCGGTTTCAGGCGGTAAATATATTCCCGGATCGACGAATCGACGAGGTCTGGGAGAATATGCGCCTGCGAACCGGAGAACAGAAGCTGGATCAGATTGATCTGAGAAAAGAAGCCCGTTGTGATTTCCCTTGTGAACACATCGGGCTTTTCCAGTACATTTTCCGGTCTGGAAATACTGTTTAAAATATTGGTGAGCACCTCTTTCCCGATCTGCTCGGAAAGGTCGTAAATATCCTGATAATGGAGATAAAAGGTGGCTTTGCTGATCTCTGCGAGGGCGGCAAGTTCCCGGATCGTGATTTTTTCGATCGGCTTTTGGGCACGCAGTATCAGAAATGCATTCTTGATGGCGCGTTTGGTTTTGATTTCCCGTTGATCCAAAAGAATTCCTTCCTTTCTGGACAATTTGCCCGAAACGTCCAGTATTGTAACAAGGGGCAGGATTGTCGATTGTGCCGGTAACGCTCTGGCTGGTATGATAATATCATCAGTATACGGTGTAAATAGACACCCGTCAAGAAAATCAACGACGCGTTTTTGTAAATGGCGCGAGTGAGCTGTAACTGCAGATCAGAAAAGCAGACTGCAAAAAATGACCTTTGCGGACGGAGAGAGAAGAAAGGAAGAGGAACATGGATTTTTACGGATTTTATACCGGACAGGAATTTGAAGCTTATAAATATCTGGGTGCCCATTACACGAAGGAACGCACGACGTTTCGGACGTTTGCCCCTTCTGCAGCGGGCGTGGAGCTTGTATTAAACGGACAGGAACACGGAATGCAGCGGGTGCATGACGGCAACTTTTATGAAATTACACTGGACCAGGTAAAAGAAGGGGACCTGTATGAATTCCGTATCTGGCACAGGGATGGTTCCTGCCAGGAGCACTGTGATCCCTACGGGTTTGGAATGGAGCTTCGCCCGGCACATAAATCAGTGGTACGGGATCTTAACCGTTATGCATTTACCGATGAAAAATGGTTAAAGGATCGGGAGGATATCAGCACGAAGCCCCTCAATATTTATGAGGTACATGCTGGCTCCTTTAAAAAGCCGGGTACAGGACAGACCGACTGGTATACCTATGAGGAGCTGGGAGAGGTTCTGATCCCGTATCTGAAGGAAAGCGGCTATAACTGTGTGGAATTTCTTCCGCTGAGCGAGCATCCCTGCGATGAAAGCTGGGGATATCAGAATACGGGATTTTTTGCTCCGACTGCCCGGTATGGTACGGCAGAGGGATTACAGAAGCTGGTGGATCAGATGCATCAGAATGGAATTTATGTGCTGCTGGATTTTGTACCGGTACACTTTGCCACAGATGATTACGGTTTGAAACGTTACGATGGCGGAGAACTGTACGAATATCCGAGCAGGGATGTTGGAGTGAGTGAATGGGGAAGCTGTAATTTTATGCATTCCCGTGGGGAGGTGCGCTGCTTTTTACAGTCTGCGGCGTATTACTGGATGAAGGAGTTTCATTTTGACGGTATCCGGATGGATGCCATCAGCCGGATCATTTACTGGCAGGGGGATGAACGGCGCGGCGTAAACGGTAATGCAGTTGACTTTATCCGTTTTATGAATAAAGGGTTGAAAGAGCGCGTTCCGAACTGTATCCTGGCGGCGGAGGATTCCACGAATTTCCCCGGCGTAACGGCGCCCGCTGATCAGGGCGGACTTGGATTCGATTTAAAATGGAACATGGGCTGGATGCACGACACGCTGGAATATTTTCAGCTCGATCCGTCGGCGCGCACGGATGCGTACCACAAGCTGACCTTTTCAATGATGTATGCGTATAACGAGCATTATCTGCTGCCGCTTTCCCACGATGAGGTAGTGCATGGAAAGGCGACGATTCTGCAGAAGATGAACGGCGATTACGAACGGAAATTCCCACAGGCACGCGCCATGTACGCCTATATGATGCTGCATCCGGGTAAAAAGCTGAATTTCATGGGCAATGAAATCGGGCAGTTCCGGGAATGGGATGAAAAGCGGGAGCAGGACTGGAACCTGCTGGATTTCCCGATTCACGAAGCGTTCTATCATTATATGAAGGAACTGAATCACCTTTATCTCGATCATCCGGCGCTCTGGGAAAAGGACTTTAACCGCGACGGTTTTACCTGGCTGGACTGTCATCAGGAGGGGCGCGTGATCTACGCGATGCAGAGAATGGCGGGCGACCAGACCGTGATCGGCGTATTCAATTTTTCCGCTCAGCCGCAAAACGGCTATGCCGTACCGCTGCAGAAAGACAGCAGCTATCGCGAGTTGCTGAACAGCGATTGGGAGTGCTTTGGCGGCAGCAAAAAACGGGAAGAGCCGGTATATGAGAACGGCTGTGTATTAGACCTCTCACCCTTTAGCGCAGTGCTGTTAGTTAACGGTTGAAAAACCTGTCTTGCAATGCTATACTAACATTATCTTTTTGTACCTGCAGGCGATCGCGCTGCATTCATAACAAAGCACAGGCATTTTCAATGCACTGCAACGAAGGAGAATACACGAAATGGAACAGTATAAACAGGAATTTATCGAATTTATGGTGGACAGCAATGTCTTAAAGTTTGGCGATTTTACGTTGAAGAGCGGACGTAAGTCCCCGTTTTTCATGAATGCGGGCGCTTATGTGACCGGCACACAGCTGCGCAGACTGGGCGAATATTATGCAAAGGCGATTCATGACAACTACGGACTGGATTTTGACGTGCTGTTCGGACCCGCATACAAAGGCATTCCGCTGACCGTTGCGACGACGATGGCCATCAGCGAGCTTTACGGCAAGGATATCCGTTACTGTTCCAATCGTAAGGAAGTAAAGGATCATGGCGACACCGGTATTTTACTGGGCAGCAAGTTAAAGGACGGTGACCGCGTTGTTATTATTGAGGATGTAACGACCTCCGGCAAGTCCATCGAAGAAACCTTCCCGATCTTAAAAGCACAGGCAGATGTGGAGATTGTTGGACTGATGGTTTCCTTAAACCGCATGGAGCGCGGACTTTCTTCTGAGAAGAGCGCGCTGGAAGAGATCAAAGAAAAGTACGGTTTTGACGCCAATGCCATCGTAAGCATGGCAGAGGTGACAGAATATCTGTATAACAAGCCCTACAAGGGACAGGTTTATATTGATGATACCTTAAAGGCTGCGATCGACGCTTATTACGCGCAGTACGGTGCAAAATAAGGAGGTTCAACCAATATGGAAGAAAAGACCTATAAGCTTTTGGGCGGCAGCGGCGCTTTGAATATCGCGGTCGGCGCGGTTGTGCTGGTTTCCGGGATTGCAAGCGGCGTGCTGCTGATCGTAAACGGCGCAAGACAGCTGGCGCACCGGGGCAAATTGATTTTCTGAGAATGCAGGAAATGGAATTTTTACGCAGTTCCCGGTTATGGATAGGGAACTGCGTAAGCGAAGCTTTTCGGAAAGGAGACCGGCGTGCGCAGGCATTACATTTTTACCGATAAGAGGGAATCCAAAAAAGGGATATTGTCAGCAGTGCTGGGGGCAATGTCCCTGATTTCTGTTTTCCTGACCGTCTATTTTACCTGGCAGAATCATGGGACGGCATATGTGCGCTACGGCGTGGTGGCACTGCTGTGCCTGATTTTTTCTGCGGCAGGTCTGGTAATTGGAATTATGGCGAAGCTGGAAGAGGATAAATTTTATCTGTTCGCCTGGATTGGCATTGTGTTGAACGCCCTGACCCTGTTGGGGATCGGGGGGATTGTGGCAGTAGGAGTGTATGGATTATGACAGTAATGGAAGAACGGTTTGAGCTTGCCTCACAGCGTATTTTGGAAATCGAAAAAGAAAAACGGATGCCGGAGCAGTTTCAACGCTATTTTGCAGAAAACGCGGACTATCTGGGCGTACTGCTCGAAGAATACAAATGGATAGCGTCCGGGGCGATGCGGGAAGCCTCTCTGCAAGAGCTGGAACGGCACAACGAAAGCTGCTTCATCGACCTGATGGGACGCAATTATGAGACAAGCTATGCAAACCCCGACTGGGCATATGCACAGCTTGGCGAAACCTTTGGACAGCTGCTTTCTGCAGTTGCGGCGGAGCTGCGCAGCCTGCCTGCGTTTATTTATGAACAGGATCTGGAAGGCATCACGATCCGCCTGGAGCTGTTTGTCGAAATTTACTGTGCGTTTGCAGAAAGCTTCGAGGAGACAAAAGAAGCACCGGAATATTCCCGGATCCGGGATATTTTCTACTGGTTTGCAAGCGACTATGCGGAGCTGACTGCAGAGCATGCGATCCGCCATACCGTGGACTGGGGACAGAGATTTGCGCTGGACATCATCGAAAACGCAGACCTGTCTGATATCCGTTACCTGTTCCGGTTCGGGGAATATATCGCGGATGACCAGTGGAAGCTGGCAGAGCATTTGAATGGTCTGCCGGAAGAAAAAATTCAGAAAATCGCAGACACCTACACGGAGGGCTTTCGCAAGGGCTTTGAACTGGCAAAGAAGCCTCTGGACAAAAAGAAATCCGTCCAGATCCGTTATCCTCTGGGCTTTGAGCGTGTCGTAAAAGCTGCAATTGAAAACTTCAGAAAAATGGGCTTAGAGCCTGTCATCACCCGCACACCTGCGAGCTTTGCAGAGGGACGCAGAGTGTTCCGGCTCGGATTTTTCGGCGGTGCAGTGAACCGGCAGTTCGATTATGACCATGAAAACGACAAGGCACTGTATCTGGACAAAAAATATATCCACAGGATGCTGGAATGCCGCAAAAATGCGTGGGAAGAGTACAAAGATATGGCGGTTGTCCATGCAGGTCCCGCTGTCATAGAAGCATTCGGCGAAGAGCCCTTCGAGCCTGCGAGCAAGGAGCATCTGCTCACCTTATCGGCCGAACAGCAGAAGCTGTATGTCGAATATCAGAGCCAGGCGGGTGCGATGACGAACGAATATATCGACCCGGAGGAAAGAAGCTTTACCTGTATCGCGTTCCCGGTTCCGGGCATCGGCGAGCATTTCCCGGATATTTTCGACGAAGTGTTAAAGATCAATACGTTGGATTACAAGACCTACGAGACGATTCAGCAGCACCTGATCGATGCGCTGGATAAGGCAGCGTGGGTGGAGATCAAGGGACGCGGCGACAACCACACCGATATGAAGGTCATGCTCCATACGCTCAACAACCCTGCGCAGGAAACGAATTTCGAAAACTGCGTGGCGGACGTCAACATTCCGGTTGGGGAAGTGTTCACCTCTCCGAAGCTGACCGGAACAGAAGGCGTTTTGCATGTACCGCAGACGTTTTTGCGCGGTATGCAGTATAACGATCTGGAGCTGCAGTTTAGGGATGGCATGATTACCAAATACACCTGCCGTAACTTCGAAAAGGAAGCGGAAAACGAAAAGCTGCTGCAGGATGGTGTGCTGTATCATCATGATACGCTGCCGATCGGCGAATTTGCTATTGGTACGAACACGACTGCTTATATGGTGGCGCGCCGTTATGAAATCAATGACAAGCTTCCGGTGTTGATTGCAGAAAAGACCGGCCCCCACTTCGCAGTGGGTGATACCTGCTACAGCTATGAAGAAGACCGCATGACCTATAATCCGGATGGCAAGGCGATCATCGCGCGGGACAACGAGGTGTCCGCGCTTCGTCATACCGATCCGGAAAAGGCATATTTTAACTGCCACACAGATATTACGATCCCGTACGCAGAGCTGGCAGAGGTAACAGCGGTATGTGCAGACGGCACCAGGATTGGCCTGATCAAGGACGGATTTTTCGTACTGGACGGCACGGAAGAATTAAATTTGCCGCTGTATCAGGGATAAACATCTTACAGTTCACCCGCGCTATTCGCGGGAAGGTGCGTTACAGTTCACCCGCGCCATTCGCAAAATCGCATCTTCGATGCTTTCCGCTGCGTTGCAGCTCCTTTTTGCTCATAGAGTGGCGCTCCCTTCGCAGCTTCCCGTGCACAGATTCTCATGCGAGCATGGAATCTGTGCACAGAAAGCTGCGAGTGAACTGTAATATAAAAATAGGTTGCATCTGCCAAAAAAGTTTAGTACACTGTAGATTGATAAGTTGCGACATATTTTGACAGGAGGATAAAAGCACATGGCACAGGTCAGTATTGTAATGGGCAGTGATTCCGATATGCCTGTAATGGCAAAAGCAGCTGAGATTTTGGACAAATTCGGTATTTCCTATGAAATGCGGATTATTTCCGCACATCGGATGCCCGATACTTTTTTTGAATATGCACAGACCGCGGAGGAGCGGGGCGTAAAGGTGATTATCGCCGGCGCCGGTATGGCAGCTCATCTGCCGGGTATGTGCGCTGCATTGTTTCCGATGCCGGTGATCGGTATCCCGATGCACACCACATCTCTGGGAGGCAGGGATTCCCTGTATTCCATCGTTCAGATGCCCTCCGGCATCCCGGTGGCGACCGTTGCGATCAACGGCGGTGCAAACGCAGGTATTCTGGCGGCGAAGATTTTAGCGGTTTCCGATCCGGAGCTTCTTGCAAAGCTCAAGGCTTACAGCGCAGAGATGAAAGACGGCGTACTGAAAAAGGATGCAAAGCTGCAGGAATGCGGCTATCACAACTACACAAAATAAACAGGTGCACAGGCACGGTATGGAGGATCAGATGGATTACAAGAGTTCTGGAGTGGATATTGAAGCCGGATACAAATCGGTGGAACTGATGAAACAGTATGTAAAGACGACAATGCGCCCGGAAGTGCTTGGCGGACTGGGCGGTTTTTCCGGTGCATTTTCCCTGGAAAAGATCAAGGATATGGAAAAGCCTACCCTGGTATCCGGTACAGATGGTGTCGGAACCAAGATCAAGCTCGCCTTTCTTATGGACAAGCATGATACCATCGGTATCGACTGCGTTGCCATGTGTGTAAACGATATTGCATGCGCAGGCGGCGAACCGCTCTTTTTCCTGGACTATATCGCATGCGGCAAAAATATTCCCGAGAAGATCGCAGAGATCGTAAAAGGTGTATCCGCAGGCTGTGTACAGTCGGAAGCTGCCCTGATCGGCGGCGAGACAGCAGAGCATCCCGGACTGATGCCGGAGGATGAGTACGATCTGGCTGGTTTTGCAGTCGGCGTAGTGGATGAAAAAGACCTGATTACCGGCGAAAACTTAAAGCCCGGTGACGTGCTGATCGGCATGGCAAGCTCCGGCGTGCATTCCAACGGCTTCTCTCTGGTTCGTAAGGTATTCGACATGACCGTTGAAAGCTTAAATACCTATTATGATGAGCTGGGCGCAACCCTGGGCGAGACCCTGCTGGCTCCGACACGCATCTATGTTAAGGCGTTAAAGGCAGTCAAAGAAGCCGGCGTAACCGTAAAGGCATGCAGCCATATCACCGGCGGCGGCTTTTATGAAAACGTGCCCCGTATGTTAAAAGAGGGTACCCATGCGGTGATCAACAAAAACAGCTATCCCGTTCCTCCGATCTTTACCCTGATGGCGAAAAAGGGCAATATCGAAGAGCATATGATGTATAACACCTATAACATGGGACTGGGTATGATCGTCGCAGTAGATCCCGCTGATGTGGATAAGACCATGGAAGCAATGAAAGCTGCAGGCGATACCCCTTATGTGGTAGGCACCATCGAAGCAGGCGAAAAGGGAGTGACCTTATGTTAAGGCTTCTGGTCTGTGTCTCCGGCGGAGGTACGAACCTGCAGGCGATTTTTGATGCGATTGACGCGGGAAAAATCCGCAATGCCGAAATCGCAGCGGTGATCAGCAACAACCCGGGCGCATATGCGCTGGAACGTGCGCGGCAGCATAATGTGGAAGCAATCTGTCTTTCTCCGAAATCTTTCGAGAGCAGAGAGGCATTCAATCATGTCCTGACCGAAAAGGTAAAGGAAATTGCGCCGGATCTGATCGTGCTGGCAGGATTTTTAGTCGCTGTTCCGGCAGAGATGATCGAAGCGTTCCCAAACCAGATTATCAATATCCATCCGTCGCTGATCCCTGCGTTTTGCGGCGTTGGCTTTTACGGTCTGCATGTCCATGAGGGTGTGCTTGCGCGCGGTGCAAAAGTGACCGGCGCGACGGTGCATTTTGTGGACAACGGAATGGATACCGGTCCGATTATCTTACAGAAGGCGGTTGAAGTGCAGCAGGGCGATACACCCAAGAGTCTGCAGCAGCGGGTCATGGAGGAAGCGGAATGGAAAATTTTGCCCCAAGCCATCGATCTGATTGCCCAGGGCAGAGTAACCGTTGTGGATGGAAAGACGATTATCGCATCGTGATGCAAAATTGCATCGCATAACAGCGAAAGCGCCTGAAAATATGGAGGTTCATATGAAAATTCTGATTGTGGGAAGCGGCGGCAGAGAGCATGCGATCGCTGCAAGTGTGGCAAAGAGCCCGAAAGCAGAGAAGATTTACTGTGCGCCCGGCAACGCCGGAATTGCGCAGCTGGCAGAGTGCGTTCCGATCGGCGCGATGGAATTTGACCGTCTGACCGAGTTCGCAAAGGAAAAAGAGATCGACCTCGTTATCGTCGGCATGGATGATCCGCTTGTCGGGGGCCTGGTAGACCAGCTGGAGGCGGCCGGGATCCGTGCATTCGGTCCTCGCAAAAATGCGGCGATTCTGGAAGGCAGCAAGGCATTTTCCAAGGAACTGATGAAAAAATACAACATTCCGACGGCTGCCTATGAAGTGTTCGACAAGGCAGAGGATGCGCTGGAATATCTGCATACCAAAGCGAAATTCCCGATCGTTTTAAAGGCGGATGGCCTTGCACTTGGAAAAGGTGTTTTAATCTGCAGCACGTTGGAAGAAGCGGAAGACGGCGTATGCACGATTATGACAGATAAGAAATTCGGCACAGCCGGCAACAAGATGGTCATCGAAGAGTTCATGACCGGACGCGAGGTTTCCGTGCTGTCCTTTACAGATGGCAAGACCATCCAGATCATGTCTTCCGCCCAGGATCACAAGCGCGCAAAGGACGGCGATCAGGGCTTGAACACTGGCGGCATGGGCAATTTTTCTCCGTCTCCGTTCTATACAAAAGAGGTTGATGCGTTCTGTAAAAAATATATCTATCAGGCTACCGTCGATGCAATGTCTGCGGAAGGACGCACCTTTCAGGGTGTAATTTTCTTCGGCCTGATGCTGACACCTGACGGCCCGAAAGTGCTGGAATATAATGTCCGCTTCGGTGATCCGGAAGCGCAGGTTGTGCTGCCGCGTATGAAAAACGACATTCTGGACGTTTGCGAGGCATGTATCGACGGTACGCTCGATCAGCTCAAGTTGGAGTTTGAAGACAATGCGACAGTTTGTGTTGTGTTGGCATCGGACGGTTATCCGTTAAAATATGACAAGGGACTCCCGATTTCCGGCCTGGAAGCCTTTGACGGAAAAGACGATGTGTTCTGTTTCCATGCAGGAACCAGGTTTGCAGAAGACGGAAAGACGATCCTGACCAACGGTGGACGTGTGCTGGGTATCACGGCGAAGGCGCCTACCTTAAAGGAAGCGCGCGCAAAAGCGTATGCAGCGACCGAATGGGTCAATTTTGCCAACAAATATATGAGACACGATATCGGTAAAGCGATCGACGAAGCATAATATACCGATAGAGCACTGGCGACAGGCGAAATCGGAAGCCTGGCTGAGGAGTTTGGAAAAGAGAAAAGAACCGCAGAGACCTTTGCGGATCGGAATCAGAAAGGTACGTAAACTAGAATGATGAAATGGACGACCAAGTTCAGCACTGTGCTGGGATGTGCACTTGCTGCGGTATTTTTATTTACATCCACAATGGAAGTCGGCGCTGTGCCGCTGACCTCTTCCCCGAGCGGAACGACAACGACCACAACAACCGACACCAATGCTGCAGAGGACGGAAACGCTGATGCAGCTGCAGAGGACGGAAATGCTGATGCAGCCGCAGAGGATAACACCGCAGGGACAGCTGCTGCAGGAACCGTTACCAGCGCAACCGTAACCTCTTCCAGCGTTAATATCAGAAGCGAAGCTTCCACCAGCGCAAGCCTTGCAGGTAAGGCAACCAGCGGACAGGAGCTGACCGTTACCGGAGAGACACAGGGCAGCGACGGCAAGACCTGGTATGCAGTAACATTTGATAATGTAAGCGGATATATCCGTTCCGATCTGGTAGAGGCACATGTGTCGGAGGCGACAGCAGAGCCGGCTGTTGACGAAACTCAGGAGACGGAGGAACCGGAGGAGGAGCCGATCGTAGACAACTCCGCAGATTATTCCGTCGCCTTTGAGGATGACGGAAGCGGCAGCAGTGCATGGTATCTGCATGATAATACTATGGGAACCAGATATCAGGTCAGTGACCTGCTGAATGCAGAGGAGACCAACAAGAACAACCAGGCGACCATCGACCAGACCGCAAAGAGCATGCGCTTTGTCGTTATTCTGATGGCGTTTGTAATCGTAGTTCTGATTATCGTTGTAACAATCCTGATCATCAAAGTCAGAAGCACGTATGAAGACTATGACGATTATGATGATGACGACGAGGACGACGATGAGGACGAAGACGACGATGAGGATGAGGACGAGGAAGAGGAAGAAGAACGTCCGCGCCGCAAAAAGGGCAAATCCAAAGACTGGCAGTCCAGGAATTTCCTGGATGATGACGATCTTGAGTTTGAATTCCTTGACCTGAAATAAATCTTCCAAAAAACAAGCATTCAGAAAACGATAGAAGCACGTTCTGCGAACATTCTATTGCCGTGAATCCATAAAAAACATCCGGCTTTTGCTGCAAACTGCCCGCTGTCTGGCGGGAGCACAGGAAACAGCAGTGCCGGGTGTTTTGTTTTATTCATGGCAATAGCATGCTCGCAGCGCGTGCATGCTATTGTTGACTATTTTCAGGATTCTTGTTATAGTGTTTCTAGAACACTTTAAAGAGAAAATGGATGGGAGATCAGCATGATTCTGGAAGTAGATTTTAACAGCGAAGAAGCGTTATATATACAGCTGCGCAATCAGATCATTGTCGGGATTGCGACAAACAGGCTCAAGGAGGGAGAGTCCCTCCCGAGCGTGCGGCAGCTTGCAGAATCCATTGGGATTAACATGCATACAGTGAATAAGGCATATACCGTGCTCAAACAGGAGGGCTTCGTCAAGGTGGACAGACGCCGCGGCGCAGTGATTGCGATTGATGCGGATCGAATCAGTGATCTGGAGCAGATGCGGGAGTCGCTGCGGGTCATTCTGGCACGGGCAAGTTGTCGGAATATTTCCCGCGAGGAAGTACATGCTTTGATAGATGAGATTTATGAAGAGTATGGAGGACTATAACAGATGCAGTCACAGTTTACGGATAAGGCAAAAACTGCCCTGCTTTTGGCGGGGCGGGCGGCAAAAAGCCTGCATCAGAATTATGTTGGAACAGAGCATATCCTGCTGGGCCTGATCAAAGAAGGAACCGGCGTGGCATCAAGAGTTCTGACGGAAAACGGGGCAAAAGAAGAGGCGATCCGGGAAATGATTCAGGATCTGCTGGCTCCGGAGACGCCCAATCCGGTCATAGAGCGGGACGGTTATTCCCCCCGGGCAGAGGAAGTTCTGGAGGAAAGCCACAGACAGGCGGAAAAGGCAGGCAGCGCGCTGACCGGAACGGAGCACATTTTGTTAGCGCTTTTAGGAGATGGGGATAACGTTGCAGTGCGGGTGCTGCAGACGCTGTCGTTGCCGCTGCAGAAAATCATGCGGGATACGCTCCTGGCAGCAGGACTGGACCCTACGGCGTACCGCGAAGAGCTGGGACGCAGGCAAAAAAAGAGCCAGACCGGGACGCTGGAGCTTTACAGCCGGGATCTGACGAAGCTGGCTGCACAGGGAAAGCTCGATCCGGTTGTCGGACGCGATCAGGAGATTGGGCGCGTGATTCAGATTTTAAGCCGCAGGACGAAGAACAATCCGTGCCTGGTAGGAGAACCCGGTGTCGGCAAAACGGCGATCGTCGAGGGACTTGCGCTTCGGATTACGGAGGGCAGCGTGCCGGATACGGTAAAGGATAAACGGGTTCTGATGCTGGATCTGTCCGGGATGATCGCGGGAAGCAAATACCGCGGCGAATTTGAGGAGCGAATTCGTAAGGTCATCCGTGAGGTAACAGACGACGGAAATATTTTACTGTTTTTGGATGAGCTGCATACACTGATCGGTGCAGGCGGCGCAGAGGGGGCGATTGACGCTTCCAACATTTTAAAGCCGTCCCTTGCGCGCGGCGAGATTCAGCTGATCGGCGCGACAACGCTGGAAGAATACCGCAAATATATCGAAAAAGATGCTGCCCTGGAACGCCGTTTTCAGCCGGTTACGGTCGAAGAACCAACGGAAAAAGAGGCGATCGGCATTTTACAGGGAATCGTTTCCAGATATGAAGAGCATCATAAAGTAAAGATTCTGCCGGAAGCCCTCGAGGCCGCAGTACATCTTTCCAATCGCTATATCAACGACCGGAAGCTCCCGGACAAGGCGATCGACGTGATGGATGAGGCGGCTGCTGCGGTGCGCCTGCAACGGATGCAGACCACCGACGAGGCGGCAGACCAGGCAAAGGAAATCAAAACGCTGGACGAAAAGCTGGAGCAGGCAATCCGCGATCAGGATTTGGAGGAGGCCTCCAGACTAAAGCAAAAGCTAAAGGAGGCGCTCACCCGTTACGAAAAGCACCGGAAACGACAGGAAAAGAGCCGCAAAAAGGGGCAGCCAGAGGTGACAGCAGAGGATATCGCAAAGGTCATTTCCACTTGGACAAAGGTTCCGGTGAGCCGCCTGACCGAAAAAGAGAGCGAACGGCTGTTAAAGCTGGAATCTATTCTGCATAAGCGCGTGATCGGACAGGAAGAAGCCGTATCGAGCGTTGCGCGGGCGATGCGCCGCGGCAGAGTCGGACTGCAGGATCCGAGACGACCGATCGGTTCGTTTTTGTTCCTCGGTCCCACAGGTGTCGGAAAGACGGAGCTTTCCAAGGCGCTGGCAGAAGCGATGTTCGGCGACGAGAACGCGCTGATCCGTATTGATATGTCCGAATACATGGAGAAGCACGCCGTTTCCCGTATGATCGGTTCGCCTCCGGGATATGTCGGCTACGATGAGGGTGGCCAGCTCTCCGAGAAGGTTCGCCGTCATCCGTACTCGGTCGTCCTGTTCGATGAGATCGAAAAGGCGCACCCGGATGTGTTCAACATCCTGCTGCAAATCCTTGAAGATGGTATCCTGACCGACGGTCAGGGCCGCCATGTAGACTTCAAGAACACCATCATCATCATGACCTCCAACATCGGCGCACAGAAGATCACCGGCGCCGGCCGCAAGTCGCTCGGCTTCGCCGACGGCAAGCCGGAGAACACCGCTGAGCGCACCTTTGAGCAGATTAAGGAGGATGTCATGGGCGAGCTGAAGAACGCAGTTCGTCCGGAGTTCCTCAACCGTATTGATGACATCATCGTGTTCAACCGTCTGAACGAGGACGAAATCGCCCAGATCGCGGACGGTATGCTGCGCAAGGTCGCTGAACGCATGAAGGACATGGAGATCAGCATGACCTGGACCGAGGCCGCCAAGAAGCACCTTGCCAAGGCCGGCTTTGACCCGGTTTACGGCGCCCGTCCGCTGCGCCGCGCCGTCACGAATGAGGTCGAGGACCTTGTCGCTGAGGAGTCCCTCGAGGGCAGGATCGGCAAGGGCAGCGAGGTCGTACTCGATGCCGAGAACGACAAGCTCGTGCTCAAGACCAAGGGCGCTGAGACCAAGGCTGAATAAGCCTTGAGACAGCAGTTCTCCATCTTAACGAAAAAACCAGTCGGAT
>OGXC01001012.1_pt1 | contig 22687 bp, 23 predicted proteins | sample 1576201 | NCBI WGS metagenome assembly OGXC01 (sample SAMEA3541562, study PRJEB24748) | human gut metagenome | biome: human gut; feature: human-associated habitat; material: faeces | place: China | collected 2012 | reverse complement strand
GCATAAAAATCCAAGAATGAAATCTGACAACGATTTAATCAGTGCTTCCTTAAATCCATTATTACGATGGCATCAAACCGAAATCGTCATTTCGACCGGTGGCAAGGGAACTGGATTCGTAGGGAGTCGTAGGCGACTGAGAATCCAGTGACACGCTTCCCCTCGGGTGGAAGCATGCCGGACGACGTTGCGGTCAGGAATCGCTACAGCTGCGATGAGTGGAGAAATCTCTCAGATGAATGACTATGAGGGTATTGCAGATTCGCTGCTGCAGGCGGAAGGGCGGAGGGACAGAGAACCCTGGGAGCAACTTTAGCGAGAGCCCCCTCTGTCTGGTCGCAAAAGGAAGGCGCTTTAATGGACAGAATAAGTGTGCAAGTCCTGCATAGGACTTGCAAGTCAGCCGTAAGTTGGCGTCTTTGCTGCACAATAAGACGCTTTCCTTTTATCGGCTGGCCGATCAAATTGGACCAGACTTGAACATCCTATGCAGGATGTTCACTCTGCGGGCACCCCCCCATAGATGGGGGAGGTTGGAAGTCGGCGGCGTAGCCGCTGATAGATAGTCCCCCTTTTCAAAGGGGGGATGTCACGCCAGTGACAGAGGGATTCTGAAGAAGTGCGGCGTAGCCGCGGAACCTCAATTCTCTTACCTCAAATCTCAATTCTTTCTTTTTAATCGTACCCACGAAAAAAGACCCCGAAATCGGGGTCTTTTACATTGTTTACAGCATATCCTTTTTCCACAGGATGAAGGTGGCGATCATGGTCACCAGCACGCCGATGAGGATGACTTCCACGAATCCCAGGGGGGCATCGCCCCAGGGAACGGGCACATTGATACCCCATAGGCTGAAGATCAATGTGGGAATGGCCAGGATAATGGTGACGGAAGTCAGGAATTTCATGATCTGGGACAGGCGGTTGGAGATGATGGAGGAGAAAGAATCCATCATGGACATCAGAATGTTTGTATAGATTTCTGCCATTTCCAATGCCTGCTTATTTTCAATGATTACATCTTCCAGGAGGTCCTCGTCTTCCTCGTACATCTTCAGGAGGGAATGGAGGGGACTGTTCCGGAGCCGCATGAGCCGTTCCATCACGTTTTCATTGGCGTGGAGGGCGAAGTTGAAGTAGGTCAGGGATTTCTGCAGTTCCAGCATGCGGAAAAGTTCCTTGTTCTGCAGGGATTTCCGGACCTGGTTTTCAATGACGTCGGTCTGCTTGTAGATCTGCTGCAGGAAAAACAGGAAGGACGAAGAGGCCTGGGACAGAATCTGGAACAGGAAACGGGTCTTCTTGTAGGTCTGGAAGGAAGCGAAGGAATTGCTGAGGAATTTCTGAATCACCGCATTCGATTCCAGGCATACCGTGATGAAGTACTGCCGGGTAATGAAGATGCCCAGCGGCAGGGCGTCGTAGGCATCGGTCTCCAGGACCACCGGCGTATTGACGACGACGAAAATGTAGTCATCTTCCAGCTCCACGTGGGACCGTTCTTCCCGGTCCAGTGCGGTCTGCAGGGAGTCCACGGGGATCCCGGTAAGCTGGTTCAGCTGGTTCAGTTCATCCGTATCCGGGGCGGCACAGTTAATCCATGAGCCCTTTTCCAGCTGCCCTAAAGGCACCTCACAGAGTACATGGTTTTCGTTATGTTTGTAAGCGCGAAGCATACGGCCGCCCCCTTTCTTTTCTTCACATTTTACTATAGTCAGAAAGGGAGATTCTGTCAATGAAAAGGGGAGGAAATGGGAAGTGAAGGGACTGTAAAGTTTGTAAAGGGGAAAGGCAATGGGACTACCGCCTCAGGTAAGCAAAGGTGCCTCCGGACGTTAATCAAGAATGAGGAATGGTGGTGCGGTGCATCCAAATGACAGGGCACCGCAGGGCCCGATCAGCTCAAGGCTCAAAGCCCCATACGTTCGCAGGTCTCTTAGCCACATGGCGCCGCAGGCTCACCATTTTTCCTGATTGCCAGCCGCTGGCAGCTAAAAGCCCCGCCCCAGTGACTCCAACCGTAAGTACCGTGAAAAAAACGCACCTCCCAGGGGAGATGCGTTTTTAGATTTTCTTATTTCTGATAGGGCATGAGGGCAGAGTAAAAATTATAGCGTCATAGCATTGCTGAATCTATAAAAAGTTAGTTATTTGGGACTTTTTATTGGTTGGATTTCCTTTTTCCCATAGAGAGTACGGAAACGAGAAGAATCAGCATCATATGTATCTGCCGTTAAGTCATTATTCGGCTCATCAATGGAATCTGTTTGAATGTGCATGATGCCAAGCATGGTGTTGAAAATCAGATCATTGGTAAAGCAGCTGTCACTGTGAGATTTTAAGGTTTGGAAGGTTTTGCTGTATTGGTGGATGTAATTGGGAGAAAAGAACATATACATGGGAATATAGGTCATGGGATAGACAAAGCTGCTGGCATCATGGGCCAGTCCCTGGTCAACGGCATCGGTGTGATCTGAGAAGTAAACCATACCCTGGAAATCAGGGAAGCCCTTTACGGTGTCATAAATCTTAGACACCACATAATCGTTGTACAGGATGCTGTTATCATAGGAATCTATTACTTTTCCTCGCCCGTTAAATTTCTGGAAATCATGGGGATAGCGGTCTTCATAGCTTCCGTGATTTCCCATGAGGTGGACAACGATGAGCATCTTATCGTATTTTTTGATGCTGTTCAGGCCATTAATGACTTTTTCGTCATAAAAATTGGTTTTTGTTGTTTCTCCTACATTCTTGTTAAACCATTTCTGCTGCTCTGCCTCCGATGCAATGACAGTAATTGGAGTGTCCCAGGCACTGTATTGAACCTGGTTAGAAATCCAGACTGTATGGTAACCGGCAGCTTTGGCAACTTCCAGAATAGAAACTGCATTTTCTAAGGAAAGGGAATTGTACTGGTTCTTGGCAGTCAAGGCATATGTCAGGACAGGCACTGTATGGGTATGACAGGAATAGGCCTGGGTGAAACGGATGAAGTCCGGATTATTATCCAATTGCTCGGAAAGCCAGGGCGTGGTGTCGCGATCATAACCATAGGCACCCATATAAAGGCGATTCTGGGATTCTCCAATAACAAGAACGTAAATCCCCTTTTCCTCAGTATTGCGTGGTTGGATATTTTGGTTAATCGCAGACTCCCGCTTTATCTTATTTTCAGCAAAACCATTATATTTCTTTACATAGACCTGTGTTTCACTGACCAGCTGTTGCAGGGGGCTTTGTTTTGCGGCATGTATTACAAGAATTGCAGAAGACAGGAACAGGAATATGCTGGCAGCAGCAAAATAGCGGGTATGCCTGTTGGATATGATGGGGAACCCGCCAGCCAGAAGATGGCGGCAGAAAAAATAAAATGCTCCAAGGACAAATAAGGTGCAGAGTATTCCAATCCAATGAAAATGGTCTTTCAGATAACTCCATGCCTCAGCTGGATTTGTCTGCAGTACAGCCATCATGGTATCTGCATGGGGCCAGCTCCCGGAAACAAAATAGTAAAACCAGAGAAGGCCGGCGGGCATCAGGAACAGGAAAAGACTAAGAAAAAGGTAAACTTTTCGAACAGGGTTCTGTGGAAGAAATAGATAAATCAGAAATAGCAGTCCGTAAGTACCGGTAAATAATCCAATATACTGGTAGCATTCAGCAGGAGATACAGACTCACCGGATAATGGACGAATTGCCAGGGAAGAAACAGCGATCAAAAGCGGAATCCAAAGGCTTATTTTATACTTTCGGAGGGGGTAAAAGTTCAAAATCAATGCGGATAAGACAGCTGACAATAGGAGAGATTTTCTCTCATATCGGAATGAAATGGTACCGGTTAACAGCCAGGAAAAAATGAATTCCAGACATAAAAAAATAAGGGCAGAAAGTATAAAATGGTAAAATTGCTTGTTTCTTATAGAGCTTAAAGTCATGATTCTCCACTAGTGTATTATTTAATGAATGAATTAGGTAATAAAATAATCTATTGTATAATACACCGTATGGACATGATATGTAAAGGAACTGTAAACTAATAATTGGATAGAGATTGGGAAATTGGTGCTATGGGCAAAGTGGCTATTACGGATAAGATCGCTTCCAAAGACTGGTTTACTGACGTCTGACGGTCTGACCATCTGATGTCTTGCTGGCGTCGAAGCTGCGGGACCTCAATTTCCTTCACTCAATTTTCAAATCTTCTTTTATCAAAAAAAACGCACCTCCCAGGGGAGATGCGTTTTTTGATTTCCTTATTTCATATAGGGCACAATGGCGGCGCAGTGGGGCATGACGGTGATGGTGTAGTCTTTCTTTCCTTCGTCTGCCAGAATTTTCTGGGCCAGCTGCCAGGCTTCTTCCACCGTGGCCACGGGGGTCTGGTTTGTCTTTTTGATGGCTTCGAAGTTTTCCGGCTTCGTCACGAGGATGATGTGGTACCGGTGGGTCATGCAGAACAGGTTGAAAGCCACGAAGAAGGGAATGGTGAAATGCTGGCGCAGGGCCTTTTCCATATCCGCTTCCGTGTCGTACTTGAAGCTTCCCAGGTATGCCGGCGGTTCATAGATATCGCTGGCTTCCATGATGGCGATGATGATGCCCCCTTCTTTGGTGACCACATCGGAGGGATCATAGCACTTGCAGCCCTGGTACAGGGAAACGTCCTTCGGATAGCCGCCGGCGCAGGCGAAAGCCACGTCGCATTTGGCTTTGAAGGGCACCTTCTGGATGCGGTAGACGATCTTCGTCCCTTCCAGCCAGGCCTTGTAGGGGTCGCCGCCCACCATGTTGCAGATCTTTCCTTCGGAGTTCACGATGGAATGGACGAGGAAGCAGGGTTTAATCATATCGCAGGCTTCCTGCATATCATCGGATACGGGGTTGTTTTCCAGGAGGGTGGAACGGGTCTGCGGGTTGATGCCGCTGCCGAATTTTTCACCCAGCGCATGGCAGTGGTTGATCTGGATGGTATCGTCGCCGGCCACTCCTGGGAGAATCAGTTTCCGGCCGCCGCCGTAGCCTGCAAAGAGGTGGGTGGTGATGCCATCGATGATGATGACCTTGTCCGCTTCTACGGCGTGTTTATTCAGCCATACCGGAGTGCCCCGGGAGGTATCGCCCACGTGGACGAGCTCATCCTTATTGAGGCAGTGGTGCTGGTAGAGTTTTACCCGCTTCGTCAGCTCTTCGCCTACCACGGCGATATCTTCTTCGTGGGTCTGTTCCCGGTGGGTGCCCTGGGCGAAGAGGATGCAGATGTCATCATCCGGGATGCCGGCCAGGTTCAGCTCATTCACCACGTGAATGACGAACTGGTCTGAATGGTTCCAGGTACGGGTGACATCGGCGCAGACGATGCAGACCTTGTCTCCTTTGGATACCACTTCCTGCAGCGGCTTGCTTCCGATAGGATGCCGCATGCACTGGATGGTCGCTTCCTTTACGTCACAGGCGGGCGTAGGATTTCCTTCCAGCACGTCCAGGATGTGTTCTTCCGGCAGTTTCACTTTCTGTGTGGTGTGGCCGAAACCGAATTCGAATTCCTTGAGTGCCATAGTAATTCCCCCTTATTCACCGGGCCCTGCCAGGGAGGAGTCCGGAAAAATGAAAAATTCACATTCTGTATGGATTTGTATCTTTCATTATAGCACGTCTGCAGGGATTTCCTGTATTTCCAAAAAATCATAATTTCTCAAAAAAATCATGACATGAAAAACAGTTGGATAACGGATGAGCAAATTAGACAGATTCTTAATGATTTCTCTCTATTGGACTTAAATCTTATTTTATAAGATAATTAAGGAAATGTTCTCCCTGCCGGACGGAGAAGCCTTTTCCCGGGGGCCATGGCAGGAAGAAAATCGTAAAATGCGTACCATATCCTATGAATGGGGATATCAACAGGATTCGGCCCCTCCCGGGGAAGGAGGACAGGAACAGGAGCTGGTTATGCCGGATCGCTTCGTCCGTTCGGACATTTCTTTGAATTCATTTCATAAATCCACAATGGAAACCCGATGTGAAAAACAGGGAGAGTGTACTCATGAAAGAAGATGTAAAGAAAAGAAAAAGAAAAGGCTTCATGCTTTTAGAGCTTATTATAGTCGTTGCAATCATCGGAATCCTGGCGGCGGTGGCCATGCCCAATCTCGTAGGCTTCACCGATGAAGCCAAGGTAGCGCGGATCCAGTCAGACCTTTCGGCTATCGGTACAGCAGCAGAAGTGTACTATACGAAGAAGGGAACCTATCCGGAATCCACAGCGGTCCTTGTGGCAGAGAACTTATTGAAGTCAGAGCCTCAGCCACCGGATACGGTAAAGTATACGATTGATAAAACCACTGGCGAAGCAACTGCTACATTCAAAAATGTGACCTATTCTTCCTTTGGTAAAAAAGCAGGGACAACTTCTGGAGGAACTACTACTAGTAATTAAAAACTTATTAATTTGTTTTCAGGAGTAGAACACCATGAATACAGCAGAGGGGGCAGGAGGAAGAAACTGGGACCGCCTGTGGCAGGGGAAGACGTGTCTTTTCCTGTGGACTGCGGCGGCAGCAGCATACGGCTTTTCCCTTTGGGCGGGACTGGCCTTTCTTTCTCCTGTCCCTTTCCTGCTGCTCCTTGGCCTGGCGGCCCTGGAAGACTGGGACACCGGCTACATTTCCGATGGCTGGAGCCTGCTTCTGGCGGTGACCGGCCTTATTTCCGCATGGGCCCGGCAGGATGTGGCGGCAAGTATCCTGTCGGCGGCCCTCTGCTTTCTTGTTTATTTCCTTTTATATATGATTTCGCGAAAATCTTTGGGGACAGGGGATATCCTTTTATCCACCGCCGCCGCCTTCTGGCTGGCTCCGGTTTCCTGTCTCTTTTTTATATGGCTTTCTTCGGTAACCGCCGCCCTGGCCCTGGGGGCAGCGGCCCTGGCAGGAGGGGCGGGGATTGGCAGGGAAGTACGGTTTGGACCGTTTATTGCACTGGGAGGGGTGGCAGCCTATGGACTGGAAAAGACGGGACTACTCTCTGTCCTCACGGCCTGGCTTCTTGCTGGCTGAAGCGCTGGTGGTGCTTCTCATCCTGTCCCTCTCGGCAGCCCTGGCGGCGCCGTCCCTTTTCCGGTGGCAGGAGGAGCGGGAACTGGATATAGCCGCGGAAACGCTGGCCGCCGCCATACGGGAGGCGGAAATCCTCGCAAAAAACGACGGGGAACGGGACTGCTTTTTCTACTGCCTTCCGGACAGTGACGGTACAGTCTATTACTATACCCGCCGGGGCACGACCCGTATAAAGCCCTCCGGCCGGCTCCCTTCTTCCATCCGGCTCTCGGGAAATCTGGAACTGGCCTTCAAGAAGACCTATGCCGGAAAAGGGGAGACCTATTCCGCCTATCTCCTCACAAAGGATTACAGATACCGGCGCCAGGTGACCGTGGCCATGTACACCGGCCGGGTCCGGGTGATTTATAGATAAAATAGAGAGTTGAGATTTGAGAGCTGAGGTTCAGCGGCGTTGCCGCAGGGCAGATATCAGACAGTCAGATGTCAGACAGCGTCAGCGCTTCCCAGGCAGTGGGCTGCCGCGAAGCGGCGGATCCGTTCAAGATTCAAGACTCCGCGCGTTGCTGGAAAAGGAGGTCCCATGAAACGGAAGGGATTTGTCATGGTATGGACCCTCTGCGCCCTCTCGGCCATAGGGATTCTCCTCTCTGCCCTTACCTTTGTCCTCCACCAGACACTGTCCTGGGAGGCAGCCCGGGAGCGGGAACTGGACGAAGTCTTCATTGCCCAGGAAGCCATGGAGCAGGCCAAGTACTTCCTCCGCTTCCATAAAGGGGCATGGCCGGGAGACAGGGAAGAACGGAATGGAAGGACCTACGATATTTCAGTAAAGCCATCAGATTATACGGTATCCGATGGGACTGACAGTATATCCATGAAAGAAATCACCTGCCGCGTCACCTGCGGCAACGATGAAGGGGTGACCCTGGTGACCTGGGTGGAGGAGGGACCATGAAGAAACGGAAAGGACTGTTCCTGCTGGAGGCGCTTCTGGCCCTCCTCATCCTGGCTTCCCTGGCGGCGGCCCTGTTCCCCCTGGCCGGGCAGGCGGCGAAGGCGGAAATCCTGGCATCGGTGCGGGGAAAACTGGGAAACCAGGGGCTCTTTGCCATGGATTTCATGGTGGAAAAAATCAGGAACAACCGGCGGTCCATGGTCCATGGCGGGGTCCATGGGAACCGGTATGACTACAGGGCTCCTACGGGGCAGGGGACTATCGGCACCTACCGGCTCTTCGAGGACCAGGAGAAGCTGAAGGTCCAGCTTTATAACGACGTAATCCAGCCCATTACCGGAGATAGGGGTGGAAGTGTGGAGGAGTACGTCTTCCGCCACCCGGAGGGGGGCCACCTCTTCGAACAGGCTGATAACGGTCCGGTGACCATTTCTTTTACCCTGGCCCGCCCCATTGGCCGGGAGTCCCTGGATTTCGAGACCGCCGTCATTCCCTACGCCGATTTTTACGGGAAAGGAAAAACCTATGAAACCGGGAAAAGTTTCTAAGCGGAAAGGCAGCACGGCCCTGGTGTTTCTCCTGTTCCTCAGCAGCCTTCTCACCCTGTCCTGCGGCCTTCTTTTCTACATGGAAAAGGGTCGGGAGTCCCTGGGGATCTACGAAAGGGGACTGCAGTCGGTATATGCCGCCGAAAGCGGGGCCAATGCGGGACTGGCGAGGGCGGCGCGGAAACCATCGGAGGATTGGGAGAAGGACCTGTACCCCCATGGGCACCATGTCCATGTCGTCATTAAAGATGTGGACAGGCACAGGGAAATCCGATCCGACGCCCTGGATGGAAATGGCCGGCCCCTGCGGACGGTACGGATTCGTTATGCCCTCCCGTCAGTGGAAGGCGGGAACATTACGGTGGAGGATATCATAAGCGATGGACATTTCTGATTGGACACGGAAACTGGCAGACAGTCCCCTGTGGCAGGCATACCGGACATGGCGCCATCCCTCCATGGTCTGTGTAGTACTGGCCGGCCGGCTCTATGGCGTGGAGCTGCAGGAGGGGCGGTTCCTCCGGCAGGGCTCCGCCGTCCTTCCGGACATGACGGAGGAAGCGGTGGCCACCGCTTTCCGGCGGCTGGAGGCGGAGGGGCTTACCCGGAAAAATGTGGTGCTCCTGGTGAATTTCCCGAAGCTCCGGCTGCTTCGCAGGAAGTATCCCGCCATGACGAAGGAGGAACTGGAAGAGACCATGTACTGGGAGGAGGACCGGCTGTTCCGCACCGAAGAGCCCCTGTCCCTGGGATATGAAATCATGGACAGCGGCCCTGAAGGGTGGGACGTCCATGTGGAAGCGGTGCCGAAGGAGACACTGGCCCTTTTCGAAAAAGGAGCCCGGGACGGAGGAAAAGAGATTTCCTCTGCCATCCCGGTGACCGCGGTGCCCCTGGAAGATGGGTGCTTTGCCCTCTACGGCCGCCGGCGGTCGGCCATCCTGACCTTCCGGAAAGGGAAAATCATGGAAAGCCGGATTCTGCGCAGGGAGGATCAGGGAAAGGCAGCCCTGTTCCTGGACCACGTGAAGGAGACCTGGGGCGCAGGGGGAGGAAAGAGCTATTTCCTTCCCATGGCGGACTGTGGGGAAGAAGAAAGGACATTCTGGAAAGATTGGCTCCGGAAAGATCTTGCAGAAGCAGGGAATCCGGAGGCCCTGGCATTTGTGGATTCCCCCTTCTGGGAAGGCCCCTCCCTGTGGCAGGACCTGGCGCCCCTGTGGCCTGCCCTGGACAGGGCGGCGCTGGAGCTGCCGTTGTCGGAGAAGAGGAAGCCCTTCCTGTCGGAGGAAACGAAGTATCTCAGACTGGCGGAGGGGGCCTGCCTTCTCGGCGTCCTGTGCCTCCTGGCATCTGGAGGACAGCTCCTTTCAGGGGCGGCGGATCTGGGAAACCGCAGGGAGGAAAGCCGCCGCCTGGCGCCGCAGAAGGAAGAAATGGTGCAGGCAGAGCAGGACAGAAAACGGGAACGGGATTTGCAGGACCTGCTGAAGGAGCTGGACCGGCAGGACGGGAAATGGGAACGGCGCCTTGTGTCCCTGGCGGAATCCCTGCCTCCGGGCATTGTGATTTCGGAAATTGAGGGAAAAGAGGGAGCCATGGGAATCCGGGGCACCGCACAGTCCTACGATGCCCTGCGCCATTTCCAGGAAACCCTGTCCCAGGGGCAGAAGGGAGTCTGGCAGGGCGGTAAAAAGCAGAAGAACACAGCCACCGGACTCATCGATTTCCATATTTCCATAAAAGGGGAAGGAGGAAAGGGCAGTGAGACTAAGAGCCGTACTGAATGATCGGAAATATACGAGGACCTTCGCCCTCCTGGCCCTTCTCCTCTTTGCCGGTGCCTTTTTCCTGCATCATATGGCATCCCAAAAGGAAGAAGAAGCCCGGGCCCTTTCGGCAGAGGCGGACAGGATCCGCCAGTTTGCCGCCGGTCCCCGTCGTCCGTCGTCCCTGCCTTTCCTGGAGAACCTCTTCCGGAGCACCGATGCCGATTCCCTGGCTGCCGCCATGGAAGAAGGGGGCCTCAAGGTGGACGGAGTGTGGGAAGAACAGAAGGAAGGGGACCGCGGTGATTTTCATATTTTTCATATTTCCGGAACCGGTACCTATGCACAAATCGTGCAGACCTTTGATATAATAAAAGGCAAAGAAAGATGGAATGCCGTGAATCTGAAAAAATTGAGACGGTCACCGAATGGGCTGGCCTATGAAGTAGAGATTCGGACATTCCAAATCCGAGGTACCTATGAAAAAGAGAAATATAGTCCTCATCGGTCCCATGGGAACGGGCAAAAGCCGGGCCGCCAAAATCCTCTCTGATGGACTGGAATGGCAGCTGGCAGATACAGACCGGATGATGGAAAGGGAAGCAGGGAAAAAGATCGCCGATATCTATAAAGAAGCGGGGCCCGAAGCCTTTGCGGAACGGGAAATGCAGGTCATTAACCACGTGCGGTATTACCATGAAGCGGTGATTGCCATGGGTGGCAATTACCCCATGACGGAAGAAAAATTTCATCTCCTTTCGGAATACGGGCTCATGATCCTCCTCTACGCCCGGCCCTTCCGGCTGGCAGAACGGGTGCGGCGGCGTATCGGAAAGCGGCCTACCATGGACTACTCCGACGTAGACGGCTACGTGCGGCAGATGCTCCGGAAATGGGCGAAATGGAGAGACCGGGTGGACCTGGTCATCAATACCACCAACTGCCATCCGGAGCAGACAGCCCTGCTCATCGCCCGCTACATCGACCAGCACCACATTACTTTCGCAGAACGGCGGGTGCCGGGCCGGGAAGAAAGAAGATAAAGAGATAAAGAACGAGGTTGAGGCCGAGATGGAGGCGGTCAGCGGTTTTGCAGTGGAACCTTGTCTCCCCCTTCGGGGGAGGTGTCAGCGAAGCTGACAGAGGGGGTGCATTTGCCGTGAAGCGGCGGGACCTCAATTCTCTTCGCTCAAATCTCAAATCTATATTTTAAGGAGGGATACCTATGGATACACTGGCAGTACTGACAAGCGGCGGCGATGCGCCGGGCATGAATGCGGCCCTCAGGAGCGTCGTGCGGACGGCCCTGTACAGGGGAAAGAAAATTTATGGCGTATACCGGGGCTACTCCGGTCTCCTGGACGATGACATGGTGCCCATGCAGTCCTCTTCCGTCAGCGGCATTATCCTCCGGGGCGGCACGGTCCTGAAGACCGCCCAGTGCAAGGCGTTCTTTGAAGAGGAAAACCAGAAAAAAGCCGTAGAAATCCTCCGGAATCGGGGCATCGAGGGACTCATCGTCATCGGCGGCGACGGTTCCATCCAGGGAGCGGAAAAGCTTTCGGCCCTCGGTATGCCCACGGTGACACTTCCCGGCACCATTGATAATGATATGCACGGCACTGACGAAACCATAGGCCATGACACGGCGGTCAATGCGGTGGTATCGGCGGTGAGCCGTATCCGGGATACCGCATCTGCCCACAACCGGGCGGCTATCGTGGAAGTCATGGGCCGGTTCGCCGGGAACATCGCACTGGATGCAGGCATCGCCTGCGGCGCCGAATATATCCTGGTGCCGGAAGTCCCCTTCAGCCGGGAAAAGCTGGCAAGGAGCCTCAAGAAGCAGATGGAAGCAGGCCGGACGAACAGCATCATCATCTGCGCCGAAGGCGCCGATGATGGCAGGGCTCTGGGAGACTGGCTGAAAGAGCGGACCAGTATCGATATCTGCACCACCATCCTCGGATTCATCCAGCGGGGCGGCCAGCCCACAGCCCGGGACGGCATGCTGGGTTCCCTTCTGGGCGCTGCGGCGGTGGAGGCCCTCCTTCAGGGAGAAACCGGTGCGCTTGTAGGTATGCACAGGGGTCAGGTGCAGGTCCTTTCCTATGCAGAAGCGAAAAAGGTAAAAGAACCGTTCCGGAAAGACCTCTATGACCTGGCCGTCATGCTCGGCGCTGCCCAGAAAGACGGGGATATCCGGGAAACGGGACTGGAATAAAAGATAGAGTTGAGAGTTGGAATTTGAGAATTGGGATTCCGCGGCGAAACCGCTGCCGGGATGCAATCCTCTTCCCCCAACGCTCAATTCTTTTATTTTGGGGCAGGATCAGTGGCGTATGTAAAACCCGCTTCCCTCTTCGGGTGAAATCCCGCGAAGCAGGAGTAGGGGCCATTTGCGGCATAACCGCTGATTACCCGGCAACTAGTCACTGATTTGCCGCAAATCGGCGGAACCTCAATTCTCTTCACTCAATTCTCAAATCTATCTTTTAACCAAGGAGGCGCATTTCATGGGTAAGAAAGAAGTGACCTTTCTTCAGAAAATTACCGGCCGTTCGCCGAAGGTGGAGATCCTGGTGAATGGAAAGAAAACAAAAGAATACCACATGAAAAAGGACGAAATGCCCCGGATTACCGGGAAGATCTCCCATGTGGAAGGCAGCCTCCAGTGGTTCATCGATGGCACAAAGGCAGGGGAGGCGGAAGTAAACGGTGTGGCGGCACTCCTGCAGAAACCGGTCACCATACGCCTCCGCGCCCTGTCCCACCCCGGCGTGGAAGCGGAACTGAAGCTGTATCCCTATGAAAAGAGTTGAGATTTGAGATTTGAGAGTTGAGGTCCCGCGGCTGCGCCCTGAAAGAAAGAGTTGAGATTTGAGATTTGAGAGTTGAGATCCCGCGGCTGCGCCGCCATTGGAATCCTGATGACTCTATCCCCAAAACGTGAAAATGACACTGCACGAGGCTCCTTCCTTGGGGAAGTAAGCGAACTGATTTCGTAGGGAGCCGCAGGCGACTGAGAAATCAGTGAGACACTTTCCCAGCGAAGTCGGGCAGGGGCTCCCGCCAGGGTGGGGTTAGCTGGTGGAAACGGCCCGCAGGGCCCGATCTGCTCAAGGCGCAAGGCTTCGTCCGCGCGTATGTTCATTATCCACCCAGGCGCCGCAGGCGAATCATCTTTCCTGACAGCTTACTGATATCCTCCTTTGGCTGGAGAGATTGAATGGGTTGGAAGGGTTGAATTGATTCTATTTCGATTCTGACCCCTGTTTTCACCATTGGCCTTTTGCCCTGTTCTTTCATTTCGAGCAGTGGGACAGTTCAAATCTGAGCTCCATCAATAAACGATATTATTATAAAAATAAACAAAATATTGCTATTATTCCTCCGGTTCTAACGATATAATGATATCAGAAATCAAGAGAAATCAATATGATTTCTGAAAATCACAAAGACAAAATCGTTATTCAAGGAGGAAACAATCATGGAAACATTACTGAACAAACTGCTCGCTGACCTGGTGGTGGAATACCACAAACTCCAGAGTTATCACTGGTACCTCAAAGGCTACCACTTCTTCGATGACCATCCGAAACTGGAAAGCTACTACGACATGGTGGCCGGCATGGTGGACGGCGTGGCGGAAGACATGCTGAAGCTGTCTTTGAAACCGGAATCCACGCTGAAAGGATTCCTTGCCATCACCGCCATTCAGGAAGCGAAAAATAAAGAAGTCACCTCGGAAGAAGCCTTCGCTTCTGTCCTCGCCGACTTCAAAGTTCTCCGGGACGACGTACTGGCTGTAAAGAAAGCGACCGATGAAGAAGGAGACTACCTCACCTCCGCCCTCATGGATGACTACATCGAAAGCTTCTACAAAGAAATCTGGATGCTGGGACAGGTACTGAAATAAAGAGAATTGAGATTTGAGGAAAGAGAATTGAGGTCCCGCGGCTTCGCCGCCAAACGTTAGCCCTCCCTTGCTTGCAAGGGGGGACCGCGTAAGCGGTGGATGGGTTGCTGCGAAGCGGTTGAGATTCTCCGTACTTCACAACAATCCAACTTTCCATTCATTTTCTGGTTCCATACCAGTCAAAAAAGAGCCCGCTGCGATTGATAGAATCGCAGCAGGCTCTTTTTCACGTATTATTTTTACATCTCCTCATTCCGGTGCATACCGCCGCTCGAGATGACGAGGGAGGAGGAGTGCCATTCTGCTGAAAACGTAATTGCTGCTATTGACTCTACCTGATCCCCGTCATTCACTCCTCAATCTTCACGCCTCACTCCTCACGAGCGGCCAGGTACTTTCCCAAAGGAATGGAGGGATTACACATGCATCCCAATCCCCCTATTGCCATTGACTGTGAAATCATTTAAAATAATAACGATATACTGTTCATGAAGTACCTGCTAAGCAGGGTAAAGGAGATTTTTCAAGCATGAGAGCACGTGGTCTTTTATTTGGCGTGGCTGTGGCCTTTTCCGTATGGAACCTTCTCACGAATGGCATCAATGTGCGGACTGTGGCTATCTGCGTCATGATTCTGGTATGCCTGGCAATGAATATTTATAACTACCATCAGAAGCAGCTGCAGCGGCAGGCGGCAGAGGCGGAAGTACGGGAAAAAGAAGAAGTCCGCCAGATGAGGGCAGAAGCCAGGAGAAAGCAGAACCGGAGAAACCGGAAGCATAGAAAATAAGAAAAATGGGATTTTCCCTGCTTTAGTACAGGCGGTTTTCATACAAAGGCCTTCGGGCCTTTTTCTGTTGTCCTTCGGGAGGTTTTTATGCCGGTGGCATTGATTTATCGGTGGGCGGTCTTTGTCCTGCTCATTCTGGGGCTGATTCTTCTTATGAAGCACAAGGTGCTGACGCCCTTTGTGTTCTGGTCTCGTATCCAGTACTATACATTCACCACATTCACCCTGTTCCTGGTATGGCTGGGGGCGACTCTCTTCCGGGCGCCGATTCCATTCCTCTATACCGCGGACTGCCGGTACATCGTGGCGGCGAGCCTGGGGACCCTGTCCCTCATGTATCACCTCATTGTCCGGCCCGGTGCCATCCGCACCCATAAGCTCAATGATATCAGCTATGAGCACTTCTCTTTTTACAATTATATTTTCCACTATTTCATCCCCATCCTTATGACGGTGGACTATATCTTCTTTGTGGATAAGACCGATATGCACTGGTACAGCATATTCACCTGGATGATATATCCCGCCTTTTATGTGGTCTTCGTTTATTTCCGGGCCTGGGTAACCATTGTGACCCACGGGAAATCCCATCTCTATCCCTACACGTTCATGGATCCCAACTTCCATGGCCCCCTGGAAATCACCCGGGGCGTCCTCATCGTGGGGGCCCAGTTCTTCATTATCGGCGTCTTCGTGTATGCCGTGGGCATGGGGCTCTTTTACCTGGGAATCCCGCCGCTGTCCCGGACTTATAATGGATAAGAATTCTCACTGACATAGAAGAAAATAAATGGTATAATAATGCCATTGTTGCAGTTCGATGCTTTTGCTTTAAGGAGTCTAATGTATGGCAAAGACAAATGAAACGAAGGATTTCGTGGATCATTCCTATCTGTATAAACCCTACCTGATCCTGGTGGCGGCAGCCTATATTCTCTGGGCCGCCTATGTCTGCTGGACCGGGTACTGGGGCATCGTCCACCATCGGGTGCCGGTGATTGACCTGGGCATGCAGGCAGCCCTCCTGTGGTGGCTCCTGGATACGACCCTCACGAAGACCGTATACCGCCTCGAAAAGGACCGGCTCTACATGCTGAAGACCGGCGTGGGACACAAGAAGGAACTGTCCATTCCCTATGAAAAAATTTTCGGGGTTCACCATTTCAAGAACCAGCTCATGAAGCCTGTAACCTACCGGTATACCTTCCATGAATATGCGAAGCTGGACAACCGCCCCATCTGGTCCCTGCTCTATGATATCGATAGCGATAAGAAGGTAGGCCGGGTGCTCATGAAGGCGTCCGAGGAATTCTGGAAGGAATTCGAGCGCCGCATGCCGGGGCAGATCCGGATTCCCCAGGAAGAAGTCATTACATTCACCTATAAGGCCATGGAAAAGAAACTCCGGGACCAGGGCTATTTCCAGGAACATCCGGAAATGTCCTTTGAAGAAGGCATCAAGCAGCTCCGTCAGAAGGGCACCGAAATGGGTGGCCGTGAAGACGAGCTGACCGCCGAAGATTTCCATGGGGAACAGGTGGAACTGGAGAACGGTACCAGTAAGGAAACCCTGGAAACCGCCCGCCGTAAGATGGAAGAAGCGGAAAAGGCCAGAACCGAAAAGGCAGAAAAAGAAGAAAAAACGGAAAAGGTAGAAAAGGCCTGAGGCCCTGTATAGAAGCAGTGGGAAATGGAAACCATTTCTCACTGTTTTTTTATTGCGCCATGCTGCCGGCAGGATACCTGGCTCCCCCTCCGAGGGAGCTGTCTGCGAAGCAGACTGAGGAGGGCATTTGCGTCGAAGACGCTGATTCGCTCAAGGCTATGTCTATAAGTGCCAACATGCCGGTCCTATGGCTTTAACAGTTTGGCACACTGAACCATTCAATGGCGCCTGTATTCATCATTTTGAACCGGAACCGTAAAGTTACCTTACTGATTCCCTCTGACCCGTTACAGGCTGTTTTAAGTACATTTTTGACGATTTTAATCGATGCGCCGGCAGATGTGGATGCCCTTGGAAAAGGCGGAAATGGCGGATCCGGTGGAAACCACCATCATAATAACAATTAAATTACTGTAATAAATACAATTATTAACAGTTTTACTGCTGATATATGGAGTGGCAGAATAGGAGTATAAAGAAACGAACAGGAATCATATGCGTTTTCTACCGTTTCCATGGATTCCCATGAAACCGGCTGGTTTCATGAATTACGCCCAAAGAAAGGGGGGAAAAAGAGGGCTGGGGAAAGGGATTTACGTTTCCTGCTATCATACTTTTCTGTTTTCCTTTTTCCCGTGATCCGGTTTTCCGTCGGAATCTGCGGAAGCCGGGAGTATGGGATTGGATGGCCGATGCAGAATGGCACCATCCCATTTCCGGCGGGTCCTGCTAAGGAAGCACTGATTAAATCGTTGTCAGATTTCATTCTTGGATTTTTATGCAATGCGAGGAATAACTCGACCCAAATAGCGAGCTATTTAAGGCAGCAGTCCTGCATAGGACTGCTGAGCCAAGATAAGTTGGCGCTTTCTCTGCACATTAAAGCGCCTTCCTTTTATTCTTGGCCGATTTATGACGAAGCAGTGCATAAAAATCCTTATGAAATCTGACTCTGCGAATTAATCAGCGCTTCCTTAAAGACAGGACTGCTTATGAAGACACTGTTTCCTTCCATAGCGGCCGGTTTACAGGGCACTGTGTCATGTATGGATACCGCAGGTGGGGAAAGGCTGGGATTACCGAATCATCCCATACAATCGGCTTTTCCCGTTGGAACTCCTCCTGATTGCCCGTCCCTGCGGAGCAGACGGTGTTCTGTCATCATAACCGGTAGAAGGACCCTGTTTTCTCCATCCGAAGAGGAGTATTCGGGTGGCCCTTCACCTTCCCAGTCCTGCCTTTAACAGAACCTGCCGGAATGAAGGAAGCACGGATTCTGGATCTGTGCTTCGCGTGTACTGCAAAGGAGTGTGAAATCTATGGATCCCGCCATAATTACACTGTGCGTGCTGGCGGTGGCAGCATTTCTCCTTGTCACCGAACTGATCCCGCTGGCCGTAACGGCTATGGCAGCCTGCACTGCCCTGGGTATCCTGGGCGTACTTCCCTCGAAGCAGGTCTATGCAGGCCTTTCTAATTCCACCGTCGTTCTCTTCGGCGGTATGTTTGTTATCGGCACGGCCATGTTCAAGACAGGCCTGGCTGAAGCCATCGGTATTGCGGTGGTGAAACGGGCCGGCTCGAAGGAAATTCCCCTTATGGTAGCGGTCATGCTCGTTACCATTGTGCTGTCCTCCGTATGTTCCAATACGGGCACCGTGGCCTGCCTCATGCCGGTGGTTATCGGCATCGCCAATGCCGCAGGCGTGGCTCCTTCCAAGGAACTGATGCCCCTGGCTATTGCCGCTAACGTGGGCGGTACGCTGACCATGATCGGTACTCCGCCAAACGTCATCGTTACCGGTGCCCTGGCAGCAGCCGGTCTTTCGACCTTCGGGTTCTTCGAATTTGCCCTTATCGGTATTCCTCTCTGCATTGCCATTATGCTGTGGATGATTTTCATCGGCCACCGCTTTGTGCCGATTCATGAAGCCGGACAGATGGATGAAGACGCCGTGAAGAAGGCCAAGGAAGAAGCCGGTGGCGGCGCTCCGAAGAGCAAAGCCAAAATGGCTATTTCCGGTATTATCCTTCTGGCCGTTGTATTCTGCATGTGGCTGTCCCTTCCGACGATTCCTCTTCAGACCGCCGCTGTGGCCGGTGCTATTATCTGCGTCATCACAGGATGTCTTACAGAAAAAGAAGCCTATGCCGGTATCGACTGGGTTACGATTTTCCTGTTCGCCGGCATGCTTTCCGTGGCTACGGCCATGGATAAAACCGGCGCCGGCAAGATGATTGCGGACGTGGTAGTAGGCTTCATGGGCTCCAGCCCGAACCCCTACGTTCTTTGCGCCGTGCTGTTCCTCATTGCCAACGTGCTTACCCAGTTCATGAGTAACACCGCCTCCGCAGCCCTCCTCGCACCGATCGGCATTTCCATTGCCCAGAACATCGGATGCGACCCGAAGCCTGTGCTTATGTCCCTGGGCATTGCAGCGTCCATGGCCTTTGCTACGCCAATGGCCACTCCGCCAAATACCCTGATCCTTGGCGCCGGCAACTTTACATTCAACGATTATGTAAAGATCGGCGTCCCCATGTGTATCCTGAGCTGGATTATCACGGTCATCGTCGTGCAGGTTTTCTGGCCATTCTTCCCGGGCTGATCCGGGACCGGTATACAATCCCGATGCTTTCCTGGTGGAAAGCATCGGGATTTTTTTATGCTCCCTTTGATTGCGGAAAATGTGGATTATACGGCAGAGTCAGGGAAAGTAAGACATATAAATAAAATCTATTAATGCTTATAGAAAAATATGATTTAACGCAATTTCGGAATTGTATAATTATATATTCAATAGAACTCTAAATATTATATAGATATAATACCTAAAATGCGAATGCAGAGAATAAAATAAACGCTCCGAAATAAACATAGTATGCTATATAACTAGATAGTATGCTATGTAAATGGAAAGGGAAAGCCCCTGTTCTTATGTGCATTTGGGACCGATAAGAAAATCAAATGCCTGTAATTTGCATAATAATTTAATGCAAATAGTATGCATTGCATTGAAAATTATGGGAATCACATGCAAATACGTATAAATCAGCTGAAATCAGAGAATATTGAAAAATACAGGGGCCATGAATAAAATAAACATAGATGCCTATGTAATTTCTGAAACGTTACATAGATGGGAGCCCGACCCTGGGACTGTGTGAAAAGGAGGATAGCAGGTTTACCAAGGGATATTTCATTTTTCCGGATTCATTTTCTGATTCATATCTGGAATTCAGCAATTATTCTTTTATAACTTCATATGAGTCTACAAAATCTTCCGGAGAAGATTTCCTCTTAAGGCCTGATGTGCATCGAACCGGGCTTGATGGGAAAAATCAAAAGGAAGGTGAACCTTATGGATCCAGCCATTATCACACTGTGTGTATTGGCAGTAGCAGCATTCCTGTTTGTTACCGAACTGATCCCGCTGGCTGTCACCGCTATGGCAGCCTGCACAGCACTCGGTATCCTGGGCGTACTTCCGTCCAAACAGGTTTATGCAGGTCTTTCCAACTCCACCGTCGTACTTTTCGGTGGTATGTTCGTCATTGGCGCCGCCATGTTCAAGACAGGCCTCGCTGAAACAATCGGTCTTGCCGTCGTACACAAAGCAGGCACCGGCGAAGTCAAACTGATGGGCGCCGTTATGCTGGTAACCATCTGCCTGTCTTCCGTATCTTCCAATACCGGTACCGTAGCATGCCTTATGCCGGTGGTTATCGGGATTGCAAACGCTGCCCATGTAGCACCGTCTAAGGAACTGATGCCTCTGGCCATCGCCGCTAACGTCGGCGGTACCATCACCATGATCGGTACTCCGCCAAACGTCATCGTTACTGGCGCACTGAACGCAGCAGGACTTCCGTCCTTCGGATTCTTCGAATTCGCACTGATCGGTATTCCGTTGTCCGTCGTTGTTCTTGCTTACATGCTGACCATTGGCCGCAAGACCATTCCGATTCATGAAGTGGGCGAAATGGATGAAGAAGCCGTACAGGCTGCTAAGGAAGAAGCAGGTGCTTCTGATGACTCCGCACCAAAGAGCAAGAGCAAGATGATCATTTCCGGTCTCATTATGTGCGGCGTTGTCGTTGCTATGGCCCTGAACCTCAAGACCGTTCCTCTTCAGACCGCTGCCGTTACCGGCGCAATCCTCTGCGTCATCACCGGCTGCCTGAAAGAAAAGGAAGCTTATGCAGGTATCGACTGGGTAACAATTTTCCTGTTCGCCGGCATGCTTTCCGTAGCAACCGCTATGGATAAGACCGGTGCAGGCAAACTGATTGCCGACACCGTCGTAGGCATGATGGGTGCACATCCAAACCCCATCGTCCTCTGCGCTGTACTGTACCTGATTTCCAACGTACTGACCCAGTTCATGTCCAACACCGCATCCGCTGCACTTCTTGCACCGATCGGTATTTCTATTGCACAGACCATCGGCGCTGATCCGAAACCGGTACTTATGGCTATCGGTATCGCAGCATCCATGGCATATGCAACCCCAATGGCTACTCCGCCAAACACCCTGGTTCTCGGACCTGGCTCCTTCACATTCAATGATTATGTAAAGGTTGGCGTACCGCTGTGCGTGATCTGCTTCATCGTAAGCGTAATCATTATCCCGATTTTCTGGCCATTCTTCCCGGGCTGATCGCCTCGGACCGGAATGATTGGAAATCATCATTTCGTATTTTTCAGAAGGGGCTGCCTCGGGCGGCCCTCTCCTGATACCAACTGTGTGGGGCAGACTCCCCACGGGCATCTTTCCTAAAGGTGCTGCAATAGAAAGGTGGATTTTACATGGAAACTCCGAGCCCACTTTCGATTTGTATCGTCAACATGGTCATCGTATTTGCCGTTCTGATTGTCCTTCACCCCTTTACGACTTCGCGGAAGCACAAGAACTGCCAGCGTGGCTGATGCAGTACTTCCCAAAGCGAATGTACAAAACCAAATCCAACCATTACCAGGAAAAAGGCAAGGGTTGTAAAAATCATAACTGATCTTTTATTTAATGTATCAATCAATCGCCCGGCAAACGGTCTGCAAAATACCGTGCCTATCTGAAATGCTGTCATGGCCAGTCCGGCCTGGACCTCATTTCCTCCCAGATAATCCATGATAAAGAGTGGCAAAGCTGCCACCAGGACATACTGAGCCATAAAGAAAATCAGATTAGTCCCTGACATGCACAAAAATTCAGGGGTCCACAGAGAATCTTTTTCCATACCAACCTCCTATAATCAGATGATTAGTATACCCTAAATTCCGGTATACCGCAATAAAATTTAACTTTTAAGCCCGCTTACATTCATAATGAATGATTTTACTGTTCCCTGTGAAATAAATAAAAATACCGCATATCTGGCCTTCCAAATTTCTGACCAGACAATACGGTATTCTATCTGCAGTTCGTATCTTCTAATCTGCCTGTGAAAATTATGCTTTTGCTTTCAGCTTTTCAACATATGCATTAAATTTTTCAAGAACCCTGTTACGGCGTCTTTCTCTTTCTTCTAATGCAAGGTGAATCCTATACAGGGTAAGCACCAGATTAACGCAGGAAAGAACTAATAAAGCAGCAGAAATTAAACAACGATTTTCCTTTTTCATTACAATCCCCCTCCTATCCGCTAAGGCATTTACCTCAAAAGGTAAGAAGAACTTCTATATAAAGTATAATCCGTACCCGCTTACAAAAGCAAGATGGAAAGATGAGCCTGAAAAAGACAGGTAGGAGAGTTAAGTATGCGAGTGGCGAGAAAAATCGCAAACATAGAGAAAACAGACGTCAGACAATCAGACGTCAGACCGGAAGCCTATTGGGTTTCCTTTCAGACTTCAGAGGGAGAACATCAGCATGCTTTCCTGTTTCCTAACATATAAATATGAGCTGACGCTCATGGTCGACAAGAGTTGCCTTGCAACTCTTGGGCAAATTCATTGAGTCCCTTGCGGTCTAATGGAAT
>OGXC01001010.1_pt1 | contig 22706 bp, 20 predicted proteins | sample 1576201 | NCBI WGS metagenome assembly OGXC01 (sample SAMEA3541562, study PRJEB24748) | human gut metagenome | biome: human gut; feature: human-associated habitat; material: faeces | place: China | collected 2012 | reverse complement strand
TTGCCTTTCAAAAGAGAAAAGCCCTGCTGGTGCGCCATCTTCGCCAGTTGGTTCACTGGCAGCGGACTGAAGGAGGCTGTTGTAAATGAACAGATCCAGATACTGCGGCAGCAAGGCGTCGAGGACGAGCTTCGGATCCGGCGCGAAGAGGTATTCTTCCCGCGGGCCCCCTTCCTGCTGGCCTTCCTTCTGGGTAATGGGCAGCATCTTGACGATGCGCGTGTCCTGGGACAGGGCCGACTTGAAGTGTGCCCAGGGGGATCATCACGAAAACCGTTCCCAGGGCATAGATGGACACATAATCACAGGCCATGTCCAGGGTGGTGGGATCTGCGCCGAAAAGCGTTAAAATGGGCCTGTGGAAAACCAGGATCACCACCGTAAGGATCACTCCCACAGTGATCAGGGCGGCGAAGCTTACCCCCAGGATCTCCTCCGCCCCCCTCTGGTCCTTCTTTCCCATTTTAATGGCGCATAAGGGCGCGCCGCCGATCCCCACTAATCTTGTGAACGCAGTGATACAGGTGATCAGCGGAAGGGACACGCTTAAGGCCGCCATGGCCGTGGTGCCATTTTCGATCCTTCCGATGAACATCCGGTCCACCATGTTATATAAGATCCCCACCAGCTGGGCGATGATGGAGGGGATGGAAAGTGAAAGCATCAGTTTCCATATGTTCCCCGTTTCCAGCCTGCTGTTTCCGTTATTTTCTGTCTTTCCCTGCTGTTCCATATCCGCCGCCTCTTATTTACTGCTTTTCGTAGGTCCTGTGCATGGAGAAGGACTCCATATCATAATTCTTTAAGTTCTCCCATACTCCGCGGCCGTCTGCCTTCGCAATCACAGCGTCACGGTCTTTCTTGAATGCCATCTCCTGTTTCATGTTGCTCGGTCCGCCTACGCAGCCGCCCTGGCACATCATACCCTCAATGAAGTCTTCCGGAAGTCTGCCGACCTTGAGAAGAAGAAGGGCTTTCTTAACCTCAGCCGCACCGCTGCAGCGCGCAACCTTAACATCTGCGCTCTCGCCTCTTTCCTTGAAGCACTCGATCACTGCGTTTGTCACGCCGCCGCCATTGCCAAAGCGTTTTCCGAAGACACTGCCTTCCTGCTTTGTCTCCTCAGCCGGCTCAAGCTCAACTTCTTTTCCGCGCAGCATTTCGATGGCCTCACCGAAGGTCAGAACATAATCCGCATTGTTCTCGATGGACTTGTCAGCCGCCTCAGACTTCTTTGCCATACACGGTCCGATAAATACGGTAACTGTCTCCGGATCGATCGCTTTTAACATTCTGGATACCGCGCACATCGGGGATACCGTTGTGGACATATTATCGATCAGAGTCGGGTAGTGTTTCTTGATCATATTTACAAATGCCGGACAGCAGGAGGTCGTCATCTTCTTGCCTTCCTTAAATGCCTCTGCCCATTCCATTGCCTCGTAAGCTGCTGTCATATCAGCACCGGCAGCAACCTCTACCATATCGGCAAAGCCAACCTTCTTTAATGCAGTACGCCAGCTCTCCATTGTGATATCCTGGCCGAACTCACCTTCAGCAGCCGGAGCAACCATGGCAACGACCTTCTTGCCAGCCTTGATCGCCTCGATCACCTGTACAACATATACCTTGGAGGAAATTGCACCGAACGGGCAGCTTCTTACGCAGGCACCGCACTGGATACATTTCTTTTCATCGATCTGACAGATTCCGGTCTCCGGATCCATTGTGATCGCATCTACCGGACATGCACGGCGGCACGGACGGATCAGCTCAGCGATCGCATTGTACGGACATGCCTGAGCACAGCGTCCGCACTCTTTACAGACACTCGGATCAATATGGGCACGGTCACGGCCAATCGAGATCGCACCAAAGTTACATGCGTTCTGACAGGCTTTACCCATACATTTCTGACAGTTATCGGTTACAACGAATCTTGTGATCGGACACTCCTCACATGCAGAAGAGATGACCTGAATGATATTGTCGCTCTGTTTGTCACTCGGACATTTTCCCTCCACGAGACGGATTCTCTGACGGATGATCTCTCTCTCCTTGTATACACAGCAGCGGAACTGTGCCTTTGGACCCGGGATCAGTTTGAACGGGATATTGTCTCTCTCTTCCTCGAGTCTGCCCTCAAAAGCCAGCCTGGAAACTGTGCGCAGCACGTTATACTTGATCTTAAGCAGTGCCTCATCGTTGGTTTTCATACCATTTCCTCCTAAATTTTGAATCCTCTATCTTACCTTAATTTTTAATGTTTTCGCATCATATTATCGCATATCCCCCTTTGCAAAGCAAGTCGGAAATTGTATATAATCCAACGCATTCCGGGGAAAAACCTTATTTTCTTAAATTGTATACAATAAAGTACAGGCAGCGAAATTTCTTGTATTTTCCTGGGTTTTTCTGTCTTTCTGTGTCGGATATTTGTTCGCAGTATGCGGCTGTCCAGCACCACTTTCTTTGTCTCTTTTTTTCACAAAGTCAGGTTCCGGTTCCGCCTCTTTCCCGCCACTCCGTTTCCGATTATTTTCGGTTTGGCATATGCAGCCTTCGCCTTTAAAACATGTTTTTCCCCAGTCTCATGTTGGATTGACATTCCTAACTCCCCATGATATATTCTATTTAGTTCGGTCGTGCTAACCCCAAAGGTCAACAGTCCTGAGGGAAAAGACGAAAAGAATCTGATACGGGAATATCTGTCATGTTCAGGATCCCCGGTATGCTCTTTTCGTGTGCATACCGGGGATTTATCATTCACGCAGACAGTGGGACAAGACCCGTGTCTGTCAGATTTTTTTCAGGAGGAACTAAGTTATGAGAAAAATGTTATCCGTCATGATGGCTGCCGCGATTGCGGGATCTCTCCTTGCAGGCTGCTCATCATCCAAAACCGAAACAACAGCTGCCGCTTCTTCCGCGGAGGAGACAACGACTGCCGCTGAGGAAACCACAACGGAAGCTGCTTCCGAGTCTGCTGCCGAAAACACCGGTGATGGGACCGTTGTCCGTGTCGGCGGTTTAAAGGGACCGACAACCATGGGACTTGTAAAGCTTATGGACGAGGCCGCAAACGGGGAGTCCGAGAACAGCTATGAATTCACTATGGTCACCGCAGCTGATGAGATGACCGCCATGGTCGCAGGCGGAAAAGTCGATATCGCCCTGCTTCCGGCGAACGTCGCAAGCGTTCTCTACAATAAGACAAACAAAAATATCTCCGTGATCGATATCAACACTCTCGGCGTTCTCTACTTCGTATCTGCCGACAGCTCCGTGACTACGATCGATCAGCTAAAGGGAAAGACCGTATATCTTCCGGGAAAGGGAACTACTCCGGAATACGCTCTCCGCTATGTGCTCTCCGCCGCAGGACTCGGAGAGGACGATGTGACTCTCGAGTTCAAGTCCGAGGCATCTGAGGTTGCTTCCGTCCTCGCTGAGGATCCGAACGCCATCGGTCTTCTTCCGCAGCCATTCGTAACTGCCGCTCTCGCCCAGAACGAAAAGCTCTCCATCATCATGGACCTCACAAAAGAGTGGGATAATGTCCAGGGCGAAGGTTCCGGAAGCCGTCTTGTAACAGGTGTTACCATTGTAAACAATGATTTCTTAAAGGAGCACGAGGATCTCGTCGATACGTTCTTACAGGAACATGAGGCATCCATCGCCTTCACCGCGGAGGATCCGGATGCCGCAGCCGAGCTCATCGCAAAGGCTGAGATCGTCGCAAAGGCTCCGGTCGCGAAAAAAGCACTTCCGTACTGCAATATCACCTTTATCTCCGGTGATGAGATGAAAACAGCACTTTCCGGTTACCTTCAGGCTCTGTATGATCAGAACCCGGCCTCCGTCGGCGGTGAGCTGCCGGATGATAGCTTCTACTATGTAAAGTAATTGTGACTGTGAAAGTTCTCAACAGTTACAAGCATTCATGCCGACTGTGAAAAACGAGGTATGGCTGGCAAAACAGTCATACCTCATTTCTATATCGCCGTTTATTCTCACGGAATTTAGTTTACATAAGTCAGTTTAATCGCTTGAGCCATGAGAAATATCTGTTATAATTTGTAACTGTTCAGTAGGTCTGCGCACTTGCTGCGCTGACCGTAAGAAAACATAGGCTGGAAGGCAAAAATCCCATCAGCGAAGCTGATCTGGAATGGATTTTTGCACGTAACTATGAAGGCACTGAATAGTTACTATAATTTTATTATTACGATTACCTGCAGAAATTCAACCGCTGGAAAACAGCATTGATTTTTATTACACTTTATGGAAGGAGACAGCCGCCATGGATCATCGTTTTTCCGGATTTCTCCGCAGGCTCTCGATCATCCTTTTCTGGATCGTCCTCTGGCAGACCGCAGCCTCCCTGATCCGGAATCATATTTTCCTTGTGGGACCTGTCGATACGCTGCGGGCGCTCTGTGAGCAGATCGTTCTCCCGGACTTCTGGTCCGCCATCGCGTTTTCTTTCGGACGGATCAGCATCGGATTCTTTCTGGCGTTTTTTCTGGGACTTTTCACCGGATCTCTGGCGTACCGTTTTCCCATCGTGGACGAATTCTTAGAACCGCCGGTGCAGCTTATGAAGACGGTTCCCGTCGCGTCCTTCGTGATCCTGGCGCTGATCTGGACCGGCTCTAAAAACCTCTCCGTCTTTATCTCGTTCCTCGTGGTCTATCCCATGATCCATGTGAACACGAAAGCCGGGCTGATATCTGCGGACCGGGAGCTTTTAGAGATGGCGGAAGTCTTCCACGTCCCGTTTATCCGCCGGGCGCTCTATATCTACCGCACAGCACTCTACCCGTACTTAAAAAGCGCCTGCCGCACCGCCCTCGGCATGGGATTTAAGTCCGGGATCGCCGCCGAAGTCATCGGTGTGCCGGACGGTTCCATCGGCGAGGGACTGTATCTCGCGAAGATCTATCTCAGCACCGCGGAGCTCTTCGCGTGGACGGTTGTCATCATTCTTGTGAGCAGTCTGTTTGAGAAAGGTTTTCTGTGGATTCTGAAGAAATGTGCCGGAAAGGGGGCTGATGTGAATGAGTCCGATAAATAAAAAAAATGACACTGCCCTCACACTCCGCTCCGTCACCAAATCCTACGACGGGCAGCCGGTTCTCTCCGATCTCTCCCTGGAATTTTCCTCTGGAACTTTCTACTGTCTGATGGCACCATCCGGAAACGGAAAGACTACAATGTTCCGTCTGATCCTCGGACTTGAAAAGCCGGATTCCGGTGTGATCCTGTTCGGCACACCGACAGAGAATCCCGGCAATAACGATATAAAAGCATCTTCCGGCACGGTATCAAAATCTGATCCTTGCAGGATCCGTGGGATGCGTCCCCTGATCTCCGCTGTTTTTCAGGAAAACCGTCTTCTGGAATGCTATACCGCCATTGAAAACCTCCGCTTCGCTCTTGGAAAGCGATATTCCAACGAAGCTCTGACCGCATACCTGCTCCGTCTTCTTCCGGAAGATGCCCTGAATAAGCCTGTCTGTGAATTCTCCGGCGGCATGAAGAGGCGTGTCGCGATCCTGCGCGCGATCCTCGCACCGTCTGAGATCATTCTCATGGATGAGCCGTTTACCGGTCTTGACGCAGATACCAGGCAGCTCACGATCGATCTGGTCAAAGAGCTCTGCGCCGGAAAGCTCCTGATCGTCGCTACCCATTCGGAGGACGACGCAGAACTTCTGGATGCAAAGATCCTTCACTTATAAGTCAGGAAACCGTTCCAACTGACTTATAACTTCTCAACCAGATCATCTGATCTCCAGGCCTTTAACTTTAAAAAGCGTTCTCCTGTCCGGGCATCTCATCAACTGATATACCGCAGGAAAACGCTTTTTTATTATTTACGCACGATGCAGACAGTAACAGATTTTTCTCTCTATCTTGACGCAAACAGCTTATCCATCTTCCTCATATGGAAGAAGTAGACCACGAACATTGAACATCCCGTAAACAGCCAGGACGCCACATACACATTCATCAACATATCAAAGGTTGTCACCATCCGGAATATTGTTGTGAGCCAGATCAGACGGAACACCACCGTTCCGAGGATCGTGATCACAGAGGGCTCCAGAGATTTTCCGGTTCCCCGCAGACAGGAGCTTGTAACCTCATATGTCGCGGTCAGTCCCTCTAACGAGCACACACGATCCATCCGGATGATCCCGTACGCCGCCACTGCCGCACTCGTCGTGTAAATGCTGACAAAGAAATCCTTTCCAACGATAAAAATCACGCTGAGGATCTCCGTGAATCCAAATCCGAAAAGCAGACAGAGCCAGAAGATCTTTCTGCACCGCTTCATATTGCCCGCGCCGAAGTTCTGACTTGTAAATGTCACCGCCGCCTGGGCAAAAGCATTGGCAATGTCGTATGTAAAATACTCAAAGTTCAGCGCAAGAGATGAACCCGCGATAGCCGCCTCTCCGAACATGTTGATCCCACTCTGGATAAACACGTTGGAGACAGAGAAGATCGCACCCTGAATCCCCGCCGGAATTCCGATCATAAGGACTCTTTTCAGTTCATTTTTATCAATCCGTATGCGATGGGGCCGGAAGCAGAACTCGTCATCCCTGTTGTACAGATGGGAAAGGATCAGGAATGCGCTGACCATATTGGAAATCAGCGTGGCGATCGCGACTCCCTCAACTCCCATATGGAACCCGATGACAAGCATTAGGTTTAAAATCACATTCAGGACTCCGGAAACAATCAGATAATACATTGGTCTTCTGGTATCCCCGTAGCTTCTCACAATGGCAGCGCCAAAGTTGTACGCCACCATAAACGGAATTCCCACAAAATAGATTCTGATATATAAGAGTGCCTGATCCAGCACTGTCTCCGGCGTTCCGGATGCCACAAGGATCCGTCTTGCCACCATCATTCCGATCACGAGAAGCGCAATGCCAAGAACCGCACCGAAGGTCAGGATCGTGTGGACCATGCTGTTGATCTTTCCGCGGTTTTTCTGTCCGATCAGGTTCGCAAGCGCCGCGTTCGGTCCCACCGCGAGTCCCACGATCAGGTTTACAAAAATTCCAACGAGCGCCACACAGCTCCCGACCGCCGCCAGCGCCTGGTCCCCGGCGAACCGCCCGACGACCGCCACATCCGCGGAATTAAATAACTGCTGTAAAATACTGCTGAATGCCAGCGGAATTGAAAACAGGATCAGTTTTCCCGCGAGTCCGCCGTTTAACATATCCATTTCTTTTGACTTTTTTCCTGTCTGCTCCACTTTCTGTTGTCCTTTCCGATCTTTTCACTTCTGTATCATTTTGAATATTTTCATATTGTCCGGGTGTATTATATACCATATTTTCTATTTTGTGTAAAAATAATGGAGCTTTACCAGAAGAGATCACTCTCCCGTGCTCTTTATGACCAGAAATTTTCCAAAATAAAACTCCCGCATGATCCAGTTACAGTTGAGAATTTCCCTTCCGCACAAAAACGGATGGACCCATCTCTGATCCATCCGTTTTCCTCTCTTATTATTTTTCGTAAAGATTCGACTTTTCTGAAAGTACATACTGATCATACAATTCTGTTCATGTCTTCTTCACGATCTCAGAACTGCAATGCGCATCAAAATCTGCCTTTGTCTCCCAAAGATCGGAAACGATCACGACATCCGGATCATCCACCGATTTACTGATAAAATAATGGACATTTCCATGCTGTTCCCGGAACTGTTCTACCAGATTCGCATGTTTCAGCTCTCCGATATATTCTTCCCGTTTCCCGTCTTTTATCGTCAGGGCTGCAATATAGTGGGTCACAGATCACTCTTCCTTTCGATTATCATTTCGTTACTGGTGAAGTTCCCGTATTTTAGGAGTTCGCCCAGCACTGGTCCTTGTTTCGATTCCTTTGATTTTCCTGCCTTCAGACATTTTTAGGAATCGCAAAACACATTCTCATTGTCTGTCAGATCGACTTTCCAAGCTCATAAGCCTGTTCCAGTTCCGGCTTTCCGGTGATGTCTCCGACATCCCCATTGCCTCCCGCAAGAACATGCCCGATATTTTTCCATCTCAGATGTTTCATCAGGTGATCATAATAAGTCAGGACATCCTCAAATCCATTTCCTTCTGCCGCCATTAAAAGTGCGCTTGCCCGTCCATGTCCCCGGAGCAGGTTTCCATCGCCTTCCTCAAGTGCAAACAGTCTGTCGATTGCTGTTCTGATCTGTCCGCTCATATTCCAGTAATACAAAGGAGTCGCAAGAATGATCACATCACATTCTTTTACGGCCGGATAGATCTGTGACATATCGTCTTTCTGGACACATGGGCATTCGCGGCTGCTGTGACCGCCAAAACAGCCTTTACAACCATGGATTTCCATGTGATCAAGAAAGAATTCCGTAACCACATTCCCTTCACTCTCTGCGCCTTCCGTAAACTTTCGGACCAGAGCGGAAGTGTTCCCATTTTTTCTGGGACTTCCATTCAGTATTACAATCTTCTTTCCCATACCTGCACTCACCTTTTCTCTCAGATCTTCTCTGCCAGTTCAGCCGCCTGTCTGCATCCGTCTGTTTTTTCGATCTCTCCTGCGTTTAAAACACCCGGGACCAGCACTTCGCCGATCATATTCCACTTCAGCAGAGCAGCCGTACGCTCGATCGGGATCCGGACACCGTCCATGACAGACAGTTCATTTTCCTCACAGCAGGTGATCACGGCACATTCCTTGCCTGCGATCTCTTTCCCTGCCACACAGAAGGAATACATTTTGTCGATAACCCCTTTGATCTGGGCCGGGATCGAATACCAGTAAACCGGTGTGCTGAACACAACTGCATCTGCTTCCAGGATTGCCGGCGCGATCGTATTAAAATCATCGTCAAAGGAACAGGCCTTTCCAGTCTTAAAACATGTCTCGCATGCATGACATCCGCCAACCTGTTTCATCGCTGCATCAAAGCGGGTAACGGTATGCCCTTTATCCTCAGCTGCTTTGATAAATGCCTCTGTCATTGCAAAACTGTTGCCGTTTTTTCTTGGGCTTCCTGTGATAACTACGATTTTTTTGCTCATAAAATTTTCCTCCGCTTCTATTGGATCAGCTTTTTTTGTTGCTTATATCGGAATTATATCAAGAATGATTTCAAATACAAGTACGCACATTTAAGTGCAATACTAACATTATAGTTTAATACTTACCTATACGATAGTATTGATCAGATCAGTGACTCCGTATAAAGTAACTATTTTCTCCTTCGTTTTTTCATCCTGACACTGAGCTTTTATTTAAATCTCTTTTTAAAAACGGGTATACCGATTCTGGTATATTAAAAACGGGTATACCGATTCTGGTATATCCGCCGCAAAAATTATGTCCGCTCTCTGCTTACTCCCGGATTTCTCCCTTCTTCAGACGGTCAAAGAAATCAAGTGTGAGCTCCCGCATCTTCGGAACCCAGAACATGATGCCGATGACATGAACCAGGATCGCCCACATGTTGCCAAAATCTACCCACGGGAGTGCCGCATCAACACCGATCGTGCCTCCGATGAAACAGCAAACCACAACCAGGATCTGCATGATCCGCTTTGCTGCTTTTCCCAGCAGGCTTTCCGCAAGGATCCCTGCCGATGTTGACATGGACAACGCTGAAGATGCTGCGAAAAGGATCAGGCTGATGGATGCCAGGAGTCTTCCCGGAAGACCGATCGTTCCAAATGCATTGATCGCCAGAACAGAACCAGGATCTCCAGTCTCCCATGTTCCTGTGACAAGAATGACCATTGCGCTGAACGTACAGATGATCATCGTGCACATAAATACCTCGAAAATACCAAACATTCCCTGCTTGACCGGCTCATTTGTGTTCGCCTGGGCATGCAGGATGCTGGCGCTTCCGTTTCCTCCGTCATTCGAGTACACACCTCTGGAACAACCGTTTTTGATCGTTGCCGCCAGCGCAGCCCCTGCAAATCCGCCGGTTGCCGCTGTCCCTGTAAATGCATTTGTAAAGACGGAGATCAGAGCCGGAATCAGATTCTGAATATTCAGAATGATCAGAAGTGTTCCAGCTGCCATATAGATGATCGCCATTGCCGGTACCAGTTTGTCAGTGACCTTTACAAGTGCGCCAAGACCGCCAAGAATAACCAGAACGATGATCACACAGCAAACTACGGTTGTGATCAGGGACGGCACTCCGAATGTATGTACAGAGGAGCTGATCGCTCCGGTGTGAACGCCGCATCCGATCGCCATTCCAAAGCAGCAGGTGATCGCCCAGATCCATCCAAGTGGTTTCCAGATCTTTGCCAGATAAATATTCGCTCCGCCGCGCCACTGTCCGTTTGCATCCTTTTCTCTTGTATACACGCCAAGCAATGCCTCAGAATATTTTAATGCCATCGCGACAAAACCGATCACCCACATCCAGAAAACCGCTCCGGGACCTCCTAACGCGATCGCACTTCCGACACCGATGATGTTGCCGGTTCCGATCGTATTTGCAAGTGTCGCTACCATCGCCGACCAGCTTGAGATTCCTTCTTCACTCTTACTGTGCGCTGCATCACCGAATGTTGCCTTCAGCATGTAGCCAAAATGTTTGATCTGGACAAAATCGCATGCCACGGTGATTACAAGACCGCCGCCGATCAGCAGGGCAAGGATCGGGAATGTCCACATCCAGTTCGTAAATGCCATGATTGCATTGTAAATTGCCATATGATCTTCCCCCTGTTATTTCAGTAATGACGCAAAGTACATAAAGATACGGTCCTGATCCAATGTTCCCTTGATCGGATCTCTGTGCATCAGCTCCGGATGCCACTGTACCATAATGATCGGCAGCTCCTTATGTATCATTCCTTCTATAATACAGGTTCTCTTGCACTCTATCTCCAGGTTCTCATCATTTTCGATCTTTTCCAGCCATTCTTTTTTCTGCTCCGGGCTAAGCTTTCCCGAAAGCCATACCTGACCGATCTTAAATCCTTTTCCCAGTTTTTTTACAGCCTGATGATGAGCAGAATTGACGATTCCGGTATCACCGTAGATGATCGCGAATGGAGTTCCTGAAATGCAGACCGTATCATGCAGCTTATTCTCGTTCGGAACATATTTATGCATAGTTCCATTCTCCAGATCCTGGATCAATGTTCCCCCAAAATAAACATTAACCAACTGCATTCCTCTGCAGATCGCCAGGATCGGCTTCTTTGCTTTTACCGCAGCGTCGATCATTGCCATCTGCTCATCATCCAGCGTTCTGTCGAGGTTCATGCTGCCCTGATTCTCTTCCCCATAAAGCTCAGGATCAACATCCGGCAGACCTCCCGGAAATATCACTCCGTCGCAGTCTTCAATGTCCTTCGGATCAAGCGTGATGGACAACTCCACGTTCAGATCCTTCATGGCATCCTGAGTTCCTTCATACAAACCGTATTCATCAATACCACGCTCAACATACAACACCTTTTTCTTCACATCTTTACCTCCTGTTTATCTGATTCTGCCTGAGTCCGTATCCCATGACTACGGTCAAAAGATACGAATCTTCGCCAGATCATTGTACTATTTCCATTTTGCTGCTGTGCAAAATCATGTAAAACATTACGTTTTCATCATTGACAGGTAAAAAAACTATAGGTATAATAGAAACATCTCTTAAAGCAATTTCATTTCGCACGAGTGGCTCAGTGGTGGAGTATCGCCTTGCCAAGGCGAGGGTCGCGGGTTCGAATCCCGTCTCGTGCTCTCGTTATGTACCCCGGAATCTTATAACAGGTTCCGGGGTTTTTAGATATAAAAGAAGTAATCTTCCGATATGAAATGCTTATTTGTTCCTGCGAAGCTTCTCAACAAACTCTTTCAATCTCTTACATCCCTCAACGACATTCTCATAGCTATTCGCGAAGGACATCCGGACATAATGATCACCTTCCGTCCCGAATACATCGCCCGGAACAAGGGCAACTTTTGCGTTCTCAAGGAGCAGCGGTGCGAATTCCTGCCCGGTCATGCCGAGTTTTTCAATGTTGATGAAGATATAGAATGCACCTTTCGGACAGCGGCAGCTTAAGCCGTCGATCTCATTGATGGCTTTGACTGCGTAGTCGCGGCGTCTCTGATACTCTTTGACCATGTCGGTGACTTCGTTTTTCTCTTCTTTGAGGGCAACGACGCCTGCTTTCTGTACGAAGGAAGTTGCGCATGTGACCACATGCTGATGAAGCTTGTTGACGGTCTTAACAATCTCCTCATTGCATGCAGCATATCCGAGTCTCCATCCGGTCATGGAATACGCCTTTGAGAAGCCATTCAATGTGATGGTACGCTCTTTCATTCCCGGAAGGGAAGCGATGCTGATGTGCTTTGCATCATCATATAGCAGTCTCTCGTAAACCTCATCGGAGATGACCATGATGTCGTTCTTCACTGCGATTTCCGCCAGTTCCTTTAAGACATTCTCAGCGAGAACACCTCCGGTCGGGTTGCTCGGTGTGATGAGGACCATGGCTTTTGTTCTCGGAGTTACCTTTGCGCGGATCTCATCGAGATCGATCTGGTAATCATTCTCTTCCTTTAATGTATAGGTGATCGGTGTTGCGCCGAGAAGCTTCGGTACATTTAAGTAGTTTAACCAGCCTGGATTCGGAACGAGAATTTCATCGCCCTCATCGAGAATCGCTGTCATTACATCGAAGACAGCCTCGGAAAGACCAACGCTGACGATGATCTCGGACGGCTTGTAGTCGACATTATTCTGAGTCTTTAATTTCCAAGCGATCGCCTCGCGGAGCTCCATGGTACCGAAGTTGGAGGTGTAGAAAACGTCACCTTTCTCGATATCGGCGATGCAGGCTTTTTTGATATATTCCGGTGTGTCAAAATCCGGACGACCAAGTTCAAAGTGAATCACGGTCTCACCGGCACGCTCCATTGCAAGCGCTTTTTCGTTTACTTTTCTGATTCCGGACGGAGCGAGCTCGTCCATTCTTTTTGCAAATAATTTATCCATCACTAAAGTTCCTTTCTGCTTTACGCTTCCCAGTCCAGAAGGAGCGACCTGATATTGGCTGTTTCAATCCGTATTGCCCCGCTGTTTTCACACGCAGCGGGACAATACATGTTTTCTGATTAATATGCGGTCGTCATAGCGCCGTCTAAGAGGATCGTCTGGCCAGATACATATGTGTTTGCCTCAGAGCAGAGCCATGTTGCGAGACGACCGTACTCGTCGATAGTGCCGTAGCGCGCCATCGGGAATTTCTTAAGGTCCTCTTTTTCATAGTCGGATACGCTGATTCCGGCTTTGTCCGCGCGCATCTTATTTAAGCTCTCGATTCTTGCTGTGCCGATACGACCAGGTCCGATGACATTGATCAGGATGTTGTCCTTGCCGACTTCTCTTGCAAGTGTCTTGCTCATGCCGACAACGCCCATTCTCATGGTGTTGGAAAGGATCAGGTTGTCGAGGCAGTCCTTAACAGAAGAGGATGTAGAGTTTACGATACGGCCACCGCCGAGACGTTTCATGGACGGGAGTACCGCACGGATGGTTCTTACATAGGAAAGGAGACACATATTGAAAGCGCCTGTCCATGCTGCGTCATCAAAGTTCTCGAACGGTCCCGGCTTCGGACCCGGGCACATATTTACTAAAGCGTAGATATCGCCGAGAGTATCGACCGTATGTTTTACAAGTGCGTCAATGTCTTCCGGTTTATTCACATCGCAGAGGAATGTTTCCGGTCTATTTCCGGTCTCTTTCTCGATCTCAGCCTGCGCCTCGAGGAGCTGATCCTTAAACGGTTCAGCGGTGCAGATCATAACCTTTGCGCCCTCACGCGCCATCTCTGTTGCGATTCCTTTTCCAAGTCCTGCTGCAGATGCCATGCAAAGAACAACTTTATCTTTTAAACCTAAATCCATGATAGATACCTCCAATTTAAATGTTTTGAAACTGGTAACTGTTTATCTCTTCACAGCTATCCGGGATCAAATTATTGTTTTAATTATTTGAATTGTTTGATTAAAATACAGTAATTGAATAAGTTCTATTTCTCCGGATGCTTTTTCAAGTCAACGACCGGGTTCACAAGCGGTGCCATCTCAAATCCGTCCGGTCCCTGGATGCGGCATTCCGCTATGTCGCCGTCCTGAATGTGGAATGCTCTCGGTGTTCCGGTGGAAAGGATGTCTCCTGCGTACCAGCCCTGAATACTGCTGTGCAGGGACACGAGGCGTGCCGGGCGGTGTGTCATATTCGCAACTACGTTTTCCGCGTGAACCTCGCCATTGTGGATACTCTGTACATTTAATTTCAGCACATCCGGAACCTCATCCGGTGTTACGAGCTGCGGTCCAAAGGAGAAGAAGGTCGGGAAGTTCTTGACGATGCAGAGGTATCTCGGATTTCCTGTCACATAATCATTTCCCTTTAAGATGGACTCCTCTGTCATGTCGAGGATCGTTGTGTATCCGACGATGGCATCCTGCCAGTTCTCCTCGGAAACGTCTCTGCAATCCTTTCCCATGATGATTCCAAGCTCTGCCTCAGCGGTCGTCTTCTGCGCTTCTTTTAACTTCGGAAGCAGGATCTCGTCCCCAGGTCCGATCAGGGTATCTGCCATCTTGAAGAAGCTTCCCGGGAATCCCTTCGGCGCTGCGGATCCGATGTCTCCCGCATGATCCACATAGTTAAGACCGATTCCAAAGATACGTTTCGGGTTGCGGTAAAGCGGACCATATACAACATCTGCGTTCGGGACAAGACCTGCAATGTTCTCAAGCTCTTCCTTTCCGCCCTCGTTATACCATTTTGTTAAGCCCGGGATCTGCTGTTTCTGGATCAGGCTCATCATGTCTTCCGCCCATGCAGTTCCCTTTGCGGCGTTCAGCGCCTTGATCGGAAGAATACCGCGATTTAATACGATACCGGCTTTTTCTGTTCCGTTTACCTTGATAGTTGCTAATCTCATGCTGAATCCTCCTTATACTGTGACTTCTTTGTGGTTCCCGCTTCATGCGGAGCTTCTGTTCTGACGCATCCGACCTCTGTGCGGTAACTCTTTATGTACCTTGCTTGTTTCTGACATTACTGTAACATCTATGAGAAAAGATTTCCAACTCGCTTTCAGATATGGATGTATAAGCAAATGCTTATAGGGGATAAACGAAAAGCGCCCGGAACAGAATTCTGTTCCAGACGCTTTTCGCCTGATACTATATATTTTGACAGATACGCAGTCGGTATCCATCCACGTTATTTCTTCGCAAGCATTAGATATTTAATAAAGTCATCCACCGTCGGTCCAACGCCGGGATAGCGCTTCATTGTCAGCAGAATTGCCCTCTTCGCCAGAGGATCCCCGAGCTTATAATAACACAGCTTTTCGGTATTCTCCGTGTATTTTAAAAGCCCATCCCGGAAGAAAATAATACCGGTCTGTCCACTTCTCGCCACGTTATAGGCTGTCTGAAGCTGATCGAAGGACATCACGATGTTTGGCTCAAATCCCGAATGCGCACAGATATCCATACTCCTGCGATAGGCATCGTGATGTTTTTTGAGCATCAGAAACGGTTCCTTCGCGACAAGGGAAAGATCAACAGCCGGTACCGAATCATCCAGAAAACTTCTGTTTAAGATCGCCTCTCTCGAGATCTGATATTGTTTCATTCTGTCATTGACCTCAAAGGAGGCCGGAACAGCCATTACCATATACTCATATCCCAGTGTCACACTCTCAAACTTTTCCGGATCCAGCGCCTCGACATCGATCGTGATATTGAACTGTCCGGAACGGAGACCTGCGTCCATGCCGGAGGCATCCGTCTCCGTCACATTGATCCTGCATTTCGGATTGAGCCGGTAGTAGCCACGGATGATATCCGGGAGAAGATAGGCGCAGAAATATCCGGAAGTTCCAATATTGATGATTCCCGTCCTGATTCCGGCAAGATCCGCAAAGTGCAGTTCGACCTCGTTCCTCAGCTCATAGATCTTTCTCGCCTGCTCAAGGTAATACTGCCCTGCCGGTGTCAATGCCACCGGCGTGACGGCACGGTCAAAAAGCAGGATCCCGTAAAGATCCTTTTCCAGCTTTTTGATTGCGCCGCTGAGCGCCGGCTGGGACACATAAAGCTTCTGGGCTGCCTTCGAAAAGCTGCCCTCTTTGGCGATCTCCATCACATATTCATATTCGCGCCGGCTGAACATGTCGCATTCACCCCTTGTTTCTATCTGGTGGTTTCCTGTATCTGCCAGTGCCATTGCCAATGCGTGCAAAGATTTCCCTAGTTCCCATCTCCCGGAAATCCCGCAATATTTCCAATGGCTTCCGCCGATGCAGCTGCGGATGTTTCCTCACCCGGGTCCTTTGGCGCGGCCGCCGTCGTTGCTTCTGTCGTCGGTGCAGCCGTCGTCGATGCCTCAGTCGCTGCCGCTGTCGTCGATGCAGCCGTTGTCTCACTGTGTGTGCCCTTCGTCTCAGAGCCACCGGTGGATACCGCTGCCGCCGATGTGCCGGAAGAACCGGCTGCGGTTGTCGCGGCGGCGGAGCTCTCCGGTGCGACGCTCTCACCCGGAACGTATCCGTCCGGCATTCCGTCTACAGCTGCTGCCGACGTGGACTCAACGGCTGTCGTCTCATCCGGTGAAACCTTCACGGTTCCTGTATTTCTGCGGATCACAGCTGCATGTCCCTTGTAAGTCTTCGCATGATCTTCCGTCTTTTCCACAACAGTTCCGTTCTTTGAAACAATCTTATAGGTAACCCAGCGGCTGCCGTTTGTCGCCGCCTTCTGTGTCACCTCGGTGCCCGGATCCAGCGTCGGATCCTCCACATAAGTCGGCTCCGGCGGCGGAAGCTCATCCGTCTTCTCAGACTCCAGACTCCACGTGATTCCATCTTCCAGAACCGGAACCCCATAGAAGGAGACCGTCATCTTCCGGTTGCTGTAGTTCGCGCGGATACCGATCGCCGCCTTTGATGTATTGATAAACCGGAAATCCGGAATATCCCAGCTGATGGCCGCATCCTGTCCCGGAGTTACGTAGTTCGGCTCAAAGGTATGAGATCTTCGGAACGTGATCTGCATACCGGACTGGAATGCCACACGGTACATCGTGGAAGATACCTGGCAGACACCGCCGCCCGGTTCCTGTACGACCTCGCCTCCACTGTAGGCAGCCGCTTCCTGATATCCCTTTTCCGCCGTGCGCTGTCCCACGACCTTATTAAAGGAAAATTCCTCACCCGGCTGCACGATGGTTCCGTTGATAGCCCTGGCCGCAAGCTTTACGTTTGTATTTCTCTTCTCGTTGGCGGTAGTCTCCGTCGTAAACGTAGAAAGAGTCTTATACTGCTCCTTCGCGTTTGCTGCGGAAAGCTCCGGCTGGCTCTCATCGACCTCAGCCCGGATCACAGCGTCATAATTGCCGCTTGTAGCCGCCTCCACAAGATCCTTTATAAGCTTCTCCTGGTTCACAGCCTTGCCCGGAGTTCCGTCCGCAAACAGGAACTTATCTGTCGCAGCGTCATACTCGGAGATAGAGCCGTTCTTTGCCTTCACATCCCACTTCGCCGCCGCGTCCGCCGCTGCCTCTGCCGCAGCGGACTGCAGATCCTCGGAGTCTTCAACCGCGAAGGTGTACTCTCCCTCTGCCTTTCCCGTGCAGATTCCATCTAAAAATGCGTCAAGATCAGTGTCGATCAGGTTCTCCGCGTCGATACTCTCCCCGTTGTAGGTGATCGTCACCTTCCACGGATATTCTTTTTCAATAGCGGCCTTCGCCTCACTTCTCGTCATTCCCTTTAAGGAAATTCCATTTACACTGATATCGGAGGCCTGGAATGTGGATTCCTCGATGGCACTGGCCTCCGGCTCTTTTCCGTGGCTCTTTCCGCCGGAAAAGATCCGGATCACGCCCGCGATCAGCACGACGCAGATCACCGCACTGCCGATCATGATCCGCCGTCTCATAATGCGCTTTCTCTTCCTGCGCTGTGCCCGGATCCACGCCGGGGAATGCTGGCGGTAATCATCCCGATATTCTCTCTGTCTGTTTGTGTTTCTCTTTTCCATATTTTTTCAACTTTCCGGAAAATTAGAATCGTTTTCCATGCTTATGTCAACATAGTTACAGGGTCCGCATCAAATGACGCTGAACCCTGATGTATACAATGCTCATCGTACACTGCTGTACGCCTCTCAGATACTCACTCATTATATCGGTCTGCCAAACCATTGTCAAGAATCCCGGAGGTCTATTTGTATCTCATATCAGCCTAAAAATCCCAGATGCTCCAGCAGGATCTTGATCCCCATGAGTATCAGGATCACTCCGCCGGCCAGCTCCGCCCTCGACTTATATTTCATCCCAAATACATTACCGGCCTTTACCCCGATTGCTGACAGGACAAAGGTCGTACAGCCGATAAAGGTCACCGCCCATACGATATTTACATGGAGAAACGCGAATGTGACTCCCACCGCGAGGGCATCGATACTCGTCGCAACCGCCAGCGCCAGCATGGTCTTCACATCAAAGCTTGCGCTGACCTCTTCCTCTTCGTCCTCCCTGGATTCTTTGATCATGCTTGATCCAATGATCCCGAGAAGCACAAAGGCGATCCAGTGGTCGATCCGGGTGATCATGGATTCAAACTGGCTTCCCAGAAGATAACCAATTGCCGGCATCAGCGCCTGAAATCCGCCGAAATAAGCGCCGCAGAGCAACGCATGCTTCGGTTCCATTTTCGTCACCGACAAGCCCTTACAGACAGACACCGCGAAGGCGTCCATCGACAGCCCCACAGCCAGGATAAACAATTCCAGAAGTCCCATAGATCATTTCCTCCAAATTTTATTTCTTGTTGATTTTCCCACCAGTGAGAGGCTCGCAAATGCATAAAAAAAGAGACCCTCTCTGTCTTTTCCCGACAGATAAGTCTCATCATTTAAAGTAAAACCAGGATCATTTCCAGTATGTTGGCCTTACTGCGCCAGCGGCGCCGACTACTCCCCTATTCTGGTAGTTATTCGATTCGTGATCCTAAAGAAGAATGCGGATGAAGGGATTTGAACCCCCACGGTTGCCCGCCAGCTCCTAAGGCTGGTGCGTCTGCCAGTTCCGCCACATCCGCATGATCTCCGATAGAATCTCATTATAGCGTGTTTGAAAAGAATTGTCAATTACGCTTTTGTTTAATTTTCCGCGCAAGTTTCCCACAGTTACAACGGTATCATACGGAATTTTCAGTTCAGAAAATTCCTACCCATGAAAAGTAACTTTCCACCGACTGACGCCCTAAAATATCCTTATCTACCGCGGCATTTTCTTCTCTTCCTCATCGTAGTCATCCAGGAAATTATACGTCCAGTCTCCCTTGTGATAGCCGATGACCGTTTTTAAATTAATATTGTGGACACTGTTGAAGATGTTCATGTCGATGGTGTCACAGCGCTTCCTGAGCTCCGCGATCAGCTCCTTCATCTCGTCCCGCTTCGATCCCTTTTCGCCGCCGCAGGTCGCACAGCGCTCGGTGAAGCGGCAGGCGCACTGGATAAAGTGAAGGTTGTTGTAATCCCTCCAGGCCTTGATGTCCGCCTCGCGGACCATGTACATCGGGCGGATCAGCTCCATGCCCTCGAAGTTCTTGCTGTGGAGCTTCGGCATCATCGTCTCGACTTTTCCGCTGTACAGCATGCCCATGAGCGTCGTCTCGATCACATCATCGAAATGATGCCCCAATGCGATCTTATTGCAGCCAAGCTCCTTCGCGTGGGAGTAAAGGTAACCGCGGCGCATTCTCGCACAGAGATAGCACGGACTCTTATCCACGTCAGCGACAATATTGAAGATATCGCTCTCAAACACGTTGATCGGGATGCCGAGAAGCTTCGCGTTGTTTAAGATGATATTCCAGTTGTCCTCGTTGTAGCCCGGATTCATCACAAGGAACACAAGATCGAATTTTACCTTGCCGTGAAGCTGCAGCTCCTGTAAAAGCTTCGCCATCATCATCGAGTCTTTTCCTCCGGAAATGCAGACCGCGATCTTATCGCCTTCCTTAATTAACTCGTAGTCATGGACTCCCTTTGTGAAGCGTCTCCAGATGGACTTGCGGTATTTCGTGATGATGCTGCGCTCGATGGCTTTCGTCCGCTCTGTGACCTCTTCCTCGTTCATGACCATCATGGACAGGGACAGGCGCAGGAAGGAACGGTATCCGCCCTCCACGCTTCCGGCATCAAAGCCCGCATCGCTCATAAGCTCTGCAACGTAAAGACTCTTATTTCCGGTGTGACAGAGTCCCCATCCCGGCTTGTCCTTCGGGATCGCCGCGAGAAGCTTTCCCACATTCACGCCCTCTTCCCAGGCTTTTCCATCGCCGATGGTGCCGGATTCCAGATCCGCCTCTTCCGGATTCTCCAGATATTCCACCAGCTTGTCCTCCGGGATATTTAAGGCGGCGTCCATGGACCCCTTTTTGTATTCCTCCGCCGGACGGATGTCAATGATCGTCCGGTCAAAGGTTCTTCCATTGATCAGCTCTGCGGCTGTAATCGTTTTAATCATTCTTTTTCTGTTCTCCGTTTACGGCCGTCTCCGGGTGCCGGGGTGCCGTCACTGTTTCTATAGGAAGAAAATCCCTGTATTTTCAAGGAGTTTCCGATTTTATACAACGGTTGACATGATAACATAAGGAAAAAAAGCTGTCAATCTGTATCTTTGCAGTTCTTTATTTTCCCATAATGTCCTGTAACATGTATACACGGTTGAAGGGGAATGAGAAATAATATCCGTCCGCGAAGTCTTCCACCATCTTCATAACTTCCTTCGCGAGCTGGATTCCCGCTGCCTCGCCTTCCTTGCGGTTCGCTTTCTCCGGGTATCTGGCAACGATCTCGTCCGTCACGTTGACGCCTGCGATCTCATTTTTCATGAACATGGCATTTTTTCTGCTGATCAGCGGCATGATCCCGCAGAGGATTGTCGCGCCCGTCTCCTCCTTGATCCGGCGCAGTCTCGCCGCGTCCTCCTTCGTGAATACCGGCTGGGTCAGGAAGAACTCCGCGCCCTCTTCCATCTTTTTCTTCACACGTCCAATCTCCACATCCAGGTTCTTTCTTCCCTGGTTGATGGCACCGCCGTAGCACAGCGGATTCTTCGCGAAGACATCCTCGTTCATCTCCTTTGCGATCTTCATGAGACCGGTGGAATCGGAGTTGAACACCGCCTTTACGGTCTGTCTCGCTGTGGACGGGATCGGATCTCCTGTGATGATCAGGAAGTTGTGGATATCGTTGATGGCGGCTCCCAAAAACAGGGACCGCATAGCGATCGCATTCCGGTCACGGCAGCAGATATGCGGCATCACAGAAAGGCCTGTAGCCTGACGGACCTTGCTCGCCATGAGGACGGAATCGACTCTTGTCCGTCCAGACGGGGAATCCGGGAATGTGAGGACATCCACGCCCGCGTTCTTTAAGAGGTGGGCAGACTCTAAAAGCTTCTCATCATCCGCATCGAACGGCGGAGCAAGTTCTACCGCGATGAGCTTTTTCTGTTTCCTCTCTCCGTTTTCATCGTAAAGGAATCCATGTCTCTGGACATGTCCCGTCTGCTCCCCATTATCCGTCTCTGTATCCAGGACAATCTTGTTTAAGATTCCGTCCCATGAAGACATTTCTCCGATAAATTCCGGGGTCGTTCCACAGCAGCCGCCAAGAATATCTGCGCCGAGCGCCTGAAGTTCCTTCATCTTCTCCGCAAAGTATGCCGGTGTATTTCCAAACTGGAGCTTATTTCTTGTCAGTGTCGGATATCCCGCATTTGGGATCGCAAGCAGGAACTTATCCACAGGACAACCCGCCTTTTCCAGGATCTGGCGCATATGGGCCGGACCTACGCCGCAGTTTAAGCCCACCGCATCGATCTCCGGAACAGCCGCCGCATCCGCTAACAGGCGCTTCGCGCTGAGTCCCGCCGCGCTGTAGCCAAACTGGTTTACAGAGAAGGAGACCATGATAAACATCTCATATTCCGCGCAGATCTTTTTGATCGCCGGAAGAATTCCGTCGAGGTCCGCGAATGTCTCAAAATCCAGAACTGTGACACCGCGCTCCGCAAAGGTCTTCGCAATCTGATAATACTCGTCCGCCGCTGCCGCCGCGTCCTCCGCTCCATTCACCGGAATCGGGCCGATATCTCCCGCAATCCAGGCATCTCTCCCGTTTACCGCGTCTCTCGCGATCTCAACCGCCGCCTGAATGTTTTTCTCAACTTCCGCAAAATCCTCCTGCAGTGTTTCTTTGTTTGACGCAAACGTATTTGTCCTGATAAATTTCGCTCCGGCATTCAGGTATTCCTCGTGGATCTTCTTTACTTTCTCCGTCGCAGTAATATTTGCCAGCTCCGGGATATCCTGGGTCTGGTATTTTGCGGCAAAATAGATTCCGAAGGCGCCGTCGGTGATGAGGTTGGTGGTTTTCAGATATTCGCGTAAATTCATGTTCGTCCTCCTGTGGGGTATCAGCTTTTATGGGGTAGTCTGACATTCTGACACAATTATTATATAGAAAAACCGGACCTCTGAAATTCAGAGATCCGGCAATTCATAAGAAGAGCGGGTGATGGGAATCGAACCCACGTATCCAGCTTGGAAGGCTGGTGTTCT